>Ga0315910_10000304_pt1 | contig 52626 bp, 38 predicted proteins | sample EdamamesoilMG_FD_204470 | JGI IMG/M metagenome (GOLD analysis project Ga0315910, IMG submission 204470) | Garden soil microbial communities collected in Santa Monica, California, United States - Edamame soil | ecosystem: Environmental > Terrestrial > Soil > Garden | place: USA: California... | reverse complement strand
CGAGTACCGCGGCCACCTCGAGCGCGCGCGCGAATTCCTCGACGGCATCGACAACCTGCATCCGGTCGGCCGCAACGGCATGCACAAGTACAACAACCAGGACCACTCGATGCTCACGGCGATGATGGTGGTCTGGAACATGTACGGCGCACGCCACGACGTGTGGGCGGTCAACACCGACTTCGAGTACCACGAGGAGCAGCGCATCGAGGATCGCCCCGAGGCGCTGAAGACGAAGTAGGCGCTCGATGACGACGGCGACCGACTACGTGCGCTCGTTCAATCGCTACGAGCTCAAGTACCTGCTGGCGCACGAGCGCACGCGCGCATTCCTGAGCGACCTCGACGGCTACTGCCGCCCCGACCCGCACGCCGATGCCGAGCGCGGCTACAGCGTGTACTCGCTCTACTGGGACTCGCCGGAACTGGACTTCTTCTGGGAGAAGATCGACGGGCAGAAGTACCGGCGCAAGCTGCGCCTGCGCCGTTACTCCGACCCGCGGCACGCCTTCGTCGAGATCAAGCAGCGCATCGACCGCACCGTGCAGAAGCGCCGCACGCGCCTGCCGCTGGAGCTGGCGGCGCGCGTGTTCGGCCCCGAGGGCATCGATGCGTCTGCGGAGTACGAGCTCACCGACGCCGTGGGACAGGAGGCGGTGTTCCTGACGCACACCTTCAACCTGAGGCCGACGATGGCCGTGCTCTACCGCCGGCTGGCCTTCTTCGGCAACTACGACGCCGAGTTGCGCATCACGCTCGACTCGCGCGTCCAGTACGATGCGCGCGCCCTGGACATCAGCCGGCCCTTCGAGACCGGCAAGTACGTGCTCGACCCGCGGTTTTGCGTGCTGGAGATCAAGTTCAACGACCGCGTGCCGATCTGGTTGACCAAGCTCGTGGCGCACCACGAACTGCCCGTCGTGCGCTACTCGAAGTACTGCGCCGCGGTCGACCAGCAGTGGTTCGCCGGGGCCTATTCCTGAACCCGCAGCCGGCCGCGCCTCCCTTCCCCAACGAGAAACGACGTGGACAACCTCTTCCAAGAGCCCGTGGCCGGAACGGCGACCTACAACCTCTCGCACCTGCTGCTGACGCTGGGCTCGAGCCTGTTCTGCGCGCTGATCCTGGCCTACGTCTACCGCCAGACGCACCGCGGGCTGTCGTACTCGGTGTCCTTCGTGCACGCCATGATCATCATGGCGGTCACCGTCTCGATCATCATGCTGGTGATCGGCAGCAACATCGCGCGCGCCTTCAGCCTGGTCGGCGCGCTCTCGATCATCCGTTTCCGCACCGCGGTCAAGGATCCGCGCGATGTCGCCTTCCTGTTCATGACCATGGCGGTCGGCATGGCCTGCGGCACGGGCTTCTTCATGATCGCCTTCGCTTTCACGCTGTTCGCCATCCCGATGGTCTTCTTCCTGCACAAGCTGCAGATCGGCGCGATGCCGACCTCGGAGATGCTCTTCAAGGCGCAGCTTCCCGAGGGCAGCGACTACACCAGGATCTTCGCCGAGGCCTTCCACAAGTTCCTGAGCGAGCACTCGCTGTTGTCGATCGAGACGATCCAGGGCGGCACGAAGCTCGAACTCGTCTATTCGATCCAGGCCAAGACCGGGGTCAAGGAAGGCGAGCTGCTGGATGAGCTGCGCAAGGCCGCCGGCGGCGGGAAGGTCGCGCTGATGGTCGGCCAGCAGAACGTCAACGTCTGATGGCGCAGGAGTCCGTGCTCGATCGGGCGCGGCGCTACGTGCGCGAGCACGAGCGCGGACTGATCGTCGCCTGGCTGGCCACGCTGCTGCTGCTGGTCGGCGTGGCCTTCGGCTGGGGCCTGTGGCAGCGTGGCGCCGAGCGCGTCGTCGACGCCTTCGAAGCGCGCTGGCCGGCCGCGATCGAGGCCTCGAGCGCGCGCCTGGCGAGCGCGCGAGCCGCGCTCGCCGCCGCCGCGGACGACGCGCAGCGCCGGCTGGCCGAAGAGCGCGTCGATGCCGAGCTCGCACGCCTGGAAGAACTCGACGCGCGCTTCCCCGCGCGTTCGGTCGTGCACCGCTTCGACAAGCAGCGCGAACGCCTGCTGGAGCTGCTGGCGAACGGCTACGCCGAGTCCGACCGGAAGCGACGCAGCCTGGCGGCCTGCGAGCGCCTGGTGCTGTTCGATCCGCGCAACTGGAACAACCACTGGGTGAAGGCCCAGATCGCGCAGCGCTTCGGCGAGGACGAACTCGCGCGCGCCGCGCTCGACGCGCTGCTCGCGATCCACCCGACGCACCTGCCCGCGGTCGAAGCGCGCATCCGGATGGCTTTCGACGGCGGCGACTTCGCGCAGGTCCCGCCGCTGTGGCGCGCGTACGTGGATGCCTACCGGTTGGCGCCGATCGATTTCCGGTTCGCGGGTCTCACGCTGCAGCTGGAAGTCCCCGCCGATGGCCGTGCGCAGCGCTTCGAAGTCGCCTGCGCGCTCGCCGAGCGCGCGCGCGGCGAGGCGCGCTTCGACACGCACGGCTGGTCGCTCGACGTGCGCGCGATCGCCTTCCTCGAGCCGCAGCGCGCCGGCGTGGCGGGCACGCCGCGGCTGCACGAAGTCCCGAACGGCGCGTGGAGCGCGCAGGGCGGCGCGCAGCTCGAGCCCGGATGCCTGCGCGCCGAGAGCGCCGACTCGAGCCTGCGGCGCGAGCTGGATGGCCCAGAGGCCGGCGCGGCACGCGCCGTGTTCGAGTTGGTCGCGTACAAGGCCTGCAGCGCGACGCTGTGGCGCATGGTCTCGACCAGCTACGCGAACCTGTTGGCGTGGGACGAGCTGGAGGGCATGCGCGCGCGCACGCGCGTCGGCGGCTGCCTCGAGGCCGGCTCGATCTTCGCCGACTGAGTCGGCCCCGGTCGCGAGCGCCGCGAGGTAGGGGTTGGGTAAGTGGGACCGACCTGCGAAGGCCTGTGCTACCCTCGATTCGCGAGGCTTGCACCGCCCCGCGTCCCCTACACGGAGTGAATCCCATGCGTCGCGCCCCCACCGCGCTGGTCCTCGCCTACCTGGCTCTGCTCGGCCTCGGATACGCCGTCGTTCGCCAGGACGAACCGCAGAGCGACAAGTTCCGCCAGCTCGCCGAGCTCTTGCCCACGCCCAACGAGCAGCGCACGGCCTCGGGCGCCGCGGGGCGCGGCTACTGGCAGCAGCGCGTCGACTATTCGATCGACGTCGAGCTCGACGAGCAGCTGCGCCACATCAAGGGCAGCGAGGTGATCCGCTACTGGAACCAGTCGCCCGACGATCTGGCCTACCTGTGGCTGCAGCTGGACATGAACCTGTTCGCGCCCGATTCGCACGCGGTGACGACGCAGGTCAACTCGCCGCCGGAGACCGGCTCGCTGGCCAGCCTGCGGCGCTCGCTCAGCCGCAAGGACTTCGACGGCAGCGCGAAGATCACGCGCGTCTGCGACGCCGCCGGCAACGCGCTGCCGCACACGATCGTCGGCACGATGATGCGCATCGACCTGCCGACGCCGCTCGCGGCCGGGACGCAGTTCAGCTTCGGCGTCGACTGGAACTACAGGATCAACAACGCGCGCGAGGTCGGCGGCCGCACCGGCTACGAGGTCTTCGAGGACGATCTGAAGAACTGCATCTTCGAGATCGCGCAGTGGTTCCCGCGCCTGGCGGCCTACACCGACGTCGACGGCTGGCAGCACAAGCAGTACCTCGGCGGCGGCGAGTTCACGCTGGAGTTCGGCAATTACAACGTCGCGATCACCGTGCCCGCCGACCACGTCGTCGCCGCGAGCGGAGTGCTGACCAACCCCGACGAGGTGCTGAGCGCGGAACAGAAGCAGCGCTTCGAGCTGGCGCGCAAGGCCGACCGCCCGATGTTCGTGGTCACGCCCGAGGAGGCCAAGCAGAACGAGAAGGAGGCCAGCAGCGAGAGCAAGACCTGGCGCTTCGAAGCCCTGAACGTGCGCGACTTCGCCTGGGCCAGCTCGCGCAAATTCATCTGGGACTGCCAGGGACAGCCGATCGCCGATCGCATGGTCGCGGCGATGAGCTTCTACCCCAACGAGGGCGAGCCGCTGTGGAGCAAGTACTCGACGCAGGCGGTCGCGCACACGCTCGACGTCTACTCGCGGCACACCTTCGACTACCCCTACCCGACCGCGATCTCGGTCAACGGGCCGGTCGGCGGCATGGAGTACCCGATGATCTGCTTCAACGGCCCGCGGCCGGAGAAGGACGGCACCTACTCCAAGGGCACGAAGTACGGACTGATCTCGGTGGTGATCCACGAGGTCGGCCACAACTTCTTCCCGATGATCGTCAACTCCGACGAGCGCCAGTGGGTCTGGATGGACGAGGGCCTGAACACCTTCATGCAGTACATCGCCGAGCAGGCCTGGGAGGACGCCTATCCCTCCTCGCGCGGCGAACCGGCGGCGATCACCTCGTACATGTCGAGCACCGACCAGGTGCCGATCATGACCGCCGCGGATTCGGTGCTGCAGATGGGCAGCAACGGCTACGCCAAGCCGGCGACCGCGCTGAACGTGCTGCGCGAGACGGTCATGGGCCGCGAGCTGTTCGACTTCGCCTTCAAGACCTACGCCCAGCGCTGGATGTTCAAGCGCCCGCAGCCGGCGGACTTCTTCCGCAGCATGGAGGACGCCTCGGCCGTCGACCTCGACTGGTTCTGGCGCGGCTGGTTCTACGGCATCGATCGCTGCGATCTCTCGCTGGCGAAGATTCGCCTGTACAAGCTGGATTCGCGCGACCCCGAGGTCGAGAAGCCGCTGCAGAAGGAGCTGCGCGACGGCAAGCCGGTCACGCAGGCCAAGCTGCGCAACGCGCCGCTGCCCAAGCGCATCGACAGCTTCCCGGAGCTGGCGGACTTCTACAATGCCTATGACGAGCTCGACGTCACGGACACCGACCTCGACGCCTACGAGAAGCTGATCGCCGGGCTCAAGGAAGAGGACAAGGCGCTGCTGCAGTCGAAGCTGTGCTTCTACATCGTCGAGGTCGAGAACCTGGGAGGCCTGGTCGCGCCGGTGGTGATCGAAACCACGCTGGAGGACGGCTCGCGTGACGAGCTGCGCGTGCCGGCCGAGATCTGGCGCAAGGGCGCGAAGAAGATCACCAAGCTGGTGCTGACCCAGCAGCCTGCGGTCGCGTTCGCGCTCGACCCGCACCTCGAGACCGCGGACGCGGACCTGTCCAACAACGCCTGGCCGCCGAAGATCGACGAGACGCGCGTGCGGCTGGACGGCGGCGATGCGCGCGGCGGGCGTGGCGGGCGCGGAGGCGGCGCGGCCGGCGCCCCGGCAGGCAACCCGATGCGCGACGCGCGCGAGCGCGAGAAGAAGAAGGCCGAGGCCGAAGCCTCACCCGAGGATCCCGCTGGAGAACCGGCGGCCAAGCCGGTGGAAGCCGGCGCGCCGAATTCCGCGGGCGGCTGATCGCGGTGCTGCGCAGCTTGGCGCCTCGTGGCGCCAAGCCGGACTGGGCCAGCTTGCGCGGAGCAGCGGTCCAGGCTGCGCAGCCGCGCCAGGGGCTGCTACGCTCCGCGCTCGATGAAGTCGGAGCCGTCGCCAGGCAGCGCGCCGCGATCGCGCGCGGAGTTCGCGCTCGCGGCGCTCGTGTTCGCCGTGCCGCTCGCCTACTTGCTGACCGAGCGCACGCGCGAGATCTTCTGGTGGCGCTTCTCGAAGGAGTGGCTGGCCGGGATCGCGATCTACGCCACGATCTACGCCGCGCTGCTGCTCTCCTACCGACGAGCCTGGCCGGCGCCGATCGTCGTGCTGCGCAAGCTCGGTCTTGCGACCACGGCCTCCGTGCTCGCCGTGCTCGTCGTCTGGGAGTGCGGCTTGCGCGCAACCGACGACGCGCCCTTCGAGCCGCTCGAGAATCGCGGCCGGCACTCGTTCGACCCCGACGTCGGGCACGTGTACCTGCCGAACTACTCGCAGATCATCCAGTCGCGCGAATTCAGCACGGCTTGGCGCAGCAACGCGCAGGGTCTGCGCGCGGACCGCGATTTCGGCCCGAAGCCGGCGGGCGTGGCGCGCGTGCTGGTCGTCGGCGATTCCTTCACGGTCGGCGACCAGGTGCCGGTCGAGCAGACCTACCCCGAGGTGATGCAGCAGGAGTTCGACGCGCGCTTCGGTCCCGGGCGAGTCGAGGTCCTGAACGCGGGATTTCCGGGCTTCGGCACGCTGCACCAGCGCAAGTGGATCGAGAAGTTCGGCTGCGCCTTCGAGCCCGACCTCGTCGTGGTCGGCTCGACGCCCAACGACTTGGTCGAGAACCCGCACACGATCCTGTACGAGGCGCGCAACGGCGCTCTGGTCAATCCCAAGTCGACCGATGGCGATGCGCGGCGCTACCGCGATCATCGTCGCTGGTACAGCCTGCCGGGGTTCGTCGAGCGCTCGCTGGTGATGCGCAAGATCGCATCGTGGAGGCTTGGCGCGCGGCTGCGCGGGAACCCGGGCTCGGTGCACCGGCGCGCGTTCCAGATCGAGCAGGATCAGAAATCGCGCGAGCTGTACGCGCTGTACGAGCGCGAGATCCTGCTGGCGCGCGACGCGGCGAAAGCGTGCGGAGCGAAGTTCGCGGTGCTGGCGATTCCCTTCCTCGAGCAACTGCGGCCCGCCGGCCCCAACCAGGACCATGCCCTATGGGGCCGGCGCCTGACCGAGATCGGCGCGCGCGCCGGGTTTCCGGTCGTCGATCTGCTGCCCAGCTTCGTCGCCGCCGGCGATCCTCGCGCGCTGTATTGGCGCGAAGATTCGCACTGCCGCGCCGCGGGCTATCGCCTGATCGGCGTGGGCGCGAGTTCTTCGCTCGCCGAACTCGGCGCGGGCGTGGGCTTGCCCGGCGTCGAGGTGCGCGCGCGCTGAGTGGTGATCACCACCACCGCCGTGATGATGATGCCCGCGGCGAGGATCGTGCGCGGCCCCAGGGGCTCGTCCAGGAAGGCCCAGCCCAGGAACACCGCGACCACCGGATTGACGTAGGCGTAGGTCGACACGCGCGCGGGCGTCGACACGCGCAGCAGCCACACGTAGGCCGAGAGCGCGATCAGCGAACCGAAGACGGCGAGGTAAGCGAGCGCGAGCCACGCGTTCGCGGGAACCTGCGCGGGCTGGAAACGCTGCCAGTCGCCGTTGATCGCGGCGCCGAGCGCCAGGAACGTGCCTCCCGCGAGCATCTGCATCGCGGTCGACATCGGCGCGGAGCTGGGCAGGTTGGCCTTGCGCGAGGCCAAGGAGCCCAGCGCCCAGGTCAGCGATCCCATCACGATCAGCCCCGCGCCGAACAGGTCGACACCCTGCCCGGGCTCGAGCAGCCCAGGCCCGATCAAGACCGCCACGCCAGCGATTCCCAGCAGCACGCCAAGGATCACGCGCGCTCCGGGGACCTTCGAGCGGTCGCCGAGCCAATCGAGCAGCACCATCCACATCGGCAGGATCGCGCACAAGAGCGCCGTCAGGCCGCTGGGCACGGTCTTCTCCGCCCACGTGACCGCGCCGTTGCTGCACGAAAGCAGCAGGAAGCCGATCCAGCTCGCGCTGATCCATTGCGCGCGGCTCGGTGCCGGCGCGCCGCGCAGGCGCAGGAAACCGTAGAGCACGGCGCCGGCCGCGAGGAAGCGCAGCGAGGCCATCACGAAAGGCGCGAAGTCCCGGACCGCGTAGCGGATCACCATGTAGGTCGAGCCCCAGATGCCCCAGACCGCTGCGAAAGCCAGGACCAGCATCCACAGCCGCGGCGTGTTCGATTCCTGCTTCACGGTGCGCCCGGCAGCGGCAAGGCCAGGCCCTCCTTGGCGGTCTCGAGCACGATCGTCGAGCGCGTCGACCGCACCTGCGGGATGGCGCGGAAGCGCTCGCGGATCAAGCGCCCGAGGGATTCGGTGTCCGCGGTGCGCACCTTGGCCAGGTAGCAGTCCTCGCCCGCGACGTGGTGCAGCTCGAGCACCTCGGGAATCCGCGCCAGGGCCTGCGAGATCTCCGTGCAGTCGCCGCTCTCGACCACGCGCAGGAACACGAAGGCCAGCAGACTCTTGCCCAGCGCCACCGGGTCGAGCCGCGCGTTGTAGCCGCGCACGATCAGACGCTCCTCGAGCTTCTTGACCCTCTCGTGCACTGCCGAAGCGACCAGCCCTACCTGCCGGGCCACCTCGGCGTGGGAGGTCCGGCCGTCCGCCTGAAGAATCCCCAGAATCTTGAGGTCGATGTCGTCGATCATTCGGTCACCTCGCAGTTGGACCGATGGTACGACTGATCCGGGGGCCTGACAAGCGACGATCCCGGTTGGGTGGTCGCCGCGGCACTTGGCCGGGGCCGACCGACGCGGCGACCGCCTGCCCCAAGGACGAGACGCGCGTCGTCGGCAAGGCGCGCGAGTGAGGCCGGCACGACAAGCAGCACAACGGGCGCGGTACCCAGCGGACGTCCATCGTCGCCGTCGTTCACCCGCGCTGGCGCCCGCGCTGGCGGACGGGCCAGTCGGATCGCCATAAGTCCATTCCACGCAACATCCTGTGGAGGGTGTGTGAAGTGGATCGGTCCGTCGATCGTGCGCTCAGCACCGCATTCGGCCGACGGGGTACGACGGAGCCTTCGCCCTGAGCAGCGACGATTCTGAGCCTCGCGGCGCCGCGGGCCTTGCCCGAGGCCGCTGGCTACAATCCCGGCGCTCCGGTCCGGGCTCACGCAAGCGACGCCGCGAGCCGACATAGGAGCCTGCCCGCCAGGGGCTTAGGACCGCTACCCCCCACCCAGCCCACCCCAGCGCCGATGAGCTCGACCCGCCGATCCGGCCTCGGCGTGCTGCGCCGCCTGCGATTGCGGGACGTGGTGCTGCTGAGTCTGCCGCCCTTCGTGGCGGCGGCCTACCTGTTCGGCGCCAGCGTGCTCGACTACCGGCGCATGCGCCAGTTCGACGATTGGTGGTCGAACACGGCGCGCGTCGATCGCTTTGCCGCCTGGCGCGTGCGCTCGGCGCTGCAGCTGCCGCGCTCGCTGGAGCTCGACCAGCGCCTGACGGTCGAGGACCCCGGCCGCGCGCTGCTCGACCTGCGCGTCGACCGCGCGGGATTCGACGCGATCGCCGACGATCCGATCGCGCACCCGGGCGAGGGCGTCAAGGCCTTCGTCTTCGAGGGCAACACGAGCCAGGAAGTCGAGCTGCGCCTGCGCGGCGACACCAGCGTGCACTGGACGGCGGAGAAGAAGACGTTGGCGATCAAGAGCGATCGCGGCGAGATGTTCCAGGGCAGCCGCTGGACCGTGCTCTCCTCGAAGGAAGTGCTGCCGCAGTTCGCCGCCAACTCGATGGCCGCGGACTTCGGCTTGATCGCGGTGCCGACCACGGTCGTGCCGGTGTACTTGAACCAGCGCTACAACGGCGTGTTCCGCGCCTTCGTGCCGCTGGACGAGACCTTCCTGCGCAACGCCGGCCGCATCCCCGGCAACATCTTCCGCGGCGACACTGCCGAGCGCGGCGACTACTTCAAGGGCCTGCCGCGCGAGCTGTTCGTCAATCCGTACATCTGGGACCGCGTCGCGAAGAACGACCGGCCGGGCGCGATCGGCACGGCCAAGTTGTTCGCGTTCATCGAGCGCGTGAACCGCGCGGGCGGCACGCAATTGCCCGCGGCGCGCAGCGCCGACGAGACGTTTGCAGCCCTTGCCACGCGACGCGTGTACGAGCCTGGAGAAGATGCGCTCTCGCAGCTGTTCCTGATCCTCGACTTCGACGAGATCGCGCGCCTCTTGGCGCTCGAGCTGGTGATCGGCGATCCCTGGCACATCAGCGGCGTGCACAACCACTTCTGGTACGAGGACAGCTCCTCGGGCCTGCTGCATCCGATCCCCTGGGACCTGCGCGTGCTGGAACTCGAGCGGCCGCCGCAGGGCGCGAACTTCAACCGTTTCTGGCGTGCCGCGCTGCGCGATCCGCGGCTCTTCGCGAGGTCGCTGGCCGAGATCCACGCGCGCGACGAGCACGGCGCGTTGCTGGCGGCGGTGAGCGCGCGCGTCGAAGAGCTCGGCCTGCGCTACCGCGACGAATTCGAGTTCGACCGCCTGCGCAGCGGGCCGATCTCCGACGTCGGCACGCCGGAAGCGGTGCTGGCGACGCTGCGCAAGAACCTCGCGCAGCTGCACGGCTGGATCGGCGATGCGCGCGCCTCGTTCGCGGTCGCTGCGCTGGACGGCGGCGGCCTGGTGCTCGACGTGCAGGTCGACGGCCGCAGCGGCGTCGACTGGTCGAGCCTGGATGTCCGCGTCGAGGGCGCGCTGAGCTTGTTCGCCGACGCCGATCTCGACGGCGTGCCCAGCGCTGGAGATCGCGAGATTCCCCTGGTCTCCGACCAGGGCCAGCAGGCGGACGGCCGGCGGAGCTTCGCGCTCAGCGCTCGCGAAACGCTGCTGCCGGGCGTGCGCGCCGCGCAACGCCTGGAGCCGGAGGCGCTGGCCTATCGCTATTTCTTGCGCGGCGACGCGCTCGAGGCCGAGGGCTTCGCGCTGCGCTTGAAGAACACGATCCAAGGCGCGCCCGTGATCCCGACGGCGCTGAGCGCGGGCGCCTTGCTGCCCTCCGGCGCCGGCGCTCACCCCTGGTCGAGACGCGAACCGCCGGCCCGCGAGCTGCAGCTCTCCGGCGAGGTACGGCTAGCGGAGACGCTGGAGATCGCGCGCAACACCCTGCTGCGCATCGAGGCGGGCACGCGGATCGTGCTCGAGCCCGACGTGTCGATCCACTGCAAGGGACGCATCGAGGCGCTGGGCAGCGAAGCGGCGCCGATCACGTTCGAGAGCTCCGATCCGCGCCGTCCTTGGGGCAGCCTCGCGCTGTGGGGCGAGGGCGCGAACGAGAGCCGCTTCGAGCACGTCAAGTTCTCCGGCGGCGGCGGCGCGCTCTTGGAGGATGTCGAGTACACCGGCATGGTCTGCGTGCACTGGGCGCGCGGCGTGCGCTTCGAGCATTGCGAATTCAGCGGCAACCAGCGCTGCGACGACGCATTGCACGCCGATGTCGCCGACGTGAGCCTCGCGCACTGCTGGTTCCACGATACCAACGCCGACGCCGTCGACTTCGACATCTCGACCGGGACGATCGAGCACTGCAAGGTCGAGCGCTCGGGCAACGACGGCTTCGACCTGATGACCTGCTCGCCGACGTTGCGCTTCAACCTGATCCAGTCCAACGGCGACAAGGGCATCTCGATCGGCGAGAATTCCTCGCCGCTGGCCTTTTCGAACACGATCCGCGGCAACCAGCGCGGCATCGAGGTCAAGGACCGCTCGGCGCCGATGCTGCTCAACAACACGATCGAGAACAACAAGGTGGGTTTGCTCGCGCGGCTCAAGAACTGGCGCTACGAACGCGGCGGCTGGCCGCGGCTGGTGCGCTCGCAGCTCGCGGGCAACGGCAGGAACCTCGACCTGGAAGCGGACACGCGCATGACCGCGCTCGAGTCGCTGGTCGGCCCCGTGGATGACACGGCCCCGACCGGGTCCGGCGCCGACCTGCGCTGGCTGTACGCCATGCACGGCCTGGCTATGGAGCAGTCGGATCCGGGCTCTGCGTCCACGTGGCGCGCCATCCAGGCTGCGACCCTCGAGGACCAGGAGCAGTTCCGCGACGGGTGGAACGCGCCGGAAGCGACTTGGCAGCGCTCGGGCGGGATCACCAGCGTTCGCATCAGCGAGGACTGCCTCGTGCTGCGCACCAACGGCCGGCCGGGCAGCGTGTCGCGGGCCGTGAATTGGCGGTTCGAGGATGCATCGCGCACGCGCTGGTTGGTGCTCGAGGCATCCGCCAGCGACGTCGATTCCGCTAGCGTCCACCACGCCGGCTCGAACGGCATCGCCGACCCCGCGCAGGTGGCGCTGAACCTCGGCGAAGGGCCCAGCCAATTCGCCTACACGGCCGTGCCACTTTCCGGAACGGGCAGTCGGTCGTTCGGCATCGAGGTTCGGCCCAGGAACAACCGCGGCCAGCTGCGCCTGCACCGCTGGTTCGTCGTGAGCGCCGTGACGGCGGAACTGGAGCCGTCCAAGTGAACTCACGCCTGCTCTTGAGAACTCTCGCGCTGTCGGCCCTCGCGGGGCTGGCATCACCCTCCGCCGCCCAGTCCAACGAGGCCTTGCGCTTCGTCGTGCTCGGCCACCTGCGCGGCGACAAGAACGGCGAGCTGCTCGTCAACCTGCCCGAGGTGATCGACAGCGTGCGCCGCGAGGATCCCGACATGGTCTTCCTGTGCGGCGACCTGATCTGGGGCGACGTCAACCGCGAGGGCCCCGCCGATCCCGCGGTGATCCGCGCCGACTGGGAAAGGCTCGACGCGGCCCTGGCCGGCTTGGGCGCGCCCGTGCAGCGCGTGCCAGGCAACCACGACGTCTGCGACCTCGTGACCCGCGACCTGTGGCGCGAGCGCTACGGCGAATTGCCCAAGGCGATCACGCTGGGCAAGACGCGCTTCCTGCTGCTCAACAGCAGCTGGTGGCCGCAGGACGGCGACGAGCGCAAGCACCCGCAGGAAACGATCCGCGGCGTGCCGCTGAGCGCGGCGCAGCTGGCCTTCCTCGGCACCGAGATGGAGCGAGCCGGCGAGGTCGCGCACGTGTTCCTGTTCATGCACCACCTGCTGTGGTGGGAGGACGACGCGGCCTGGTGGACGAAGGCCGCGCCGCTGTTCGAGAACCACCCGGTGCGCGCGGTCTTCTCCGGCGACTACGGTCCCATGAAGTTCGCGCACCTGGAGCGCGAAGGCGTGCACTACTTCCAGACCTCGGTCGAGAACCGTGTTTCGCTGGAGATGCTGCGCGGCCGCGAAGCCTCGCGCATGCTCTCCAGCCAGCTCGACACCTACGTGGTCGTCGACGTCGAGGGCGCACAGGTGCACTACAGCGTGCGCGCGGTGGGAGCGATGAGCAGCGGCAAGTTCAGCCCCGCGCATTACCGCGAGGTGCACGAGTACGACAAGGGCAGCGTGGGCCGCAAGCTGCTGCTGCGCTGGAGCACGCCCGAGCGACTGATGCGCGGCCTGCTGCAGCTCTCCGCCCTGGCCTTCCTCGGTGGCGTGCTGGTCATGCTGGTCCTGCGGCGCAAGCGCCGGAGCAGCCGAACTTGACCGCACTGACGATCGGCGTCGACGCGAGCTGCTGGGCCAACGCCCGCGGCTACGGGCGCTTCACGCGCGAAATCTGCGCCGCGATGGTCGCGCAGGCCGCGCAGCACCGCTTCGTGTTTTTCGCCGACGAACGCGCGGCGCAGGGCTTCGAGCTGCGCGGCCCCAACGTGCGGCTGGTCGTCGTGCCCCAGCGCGTCTCCCCCACCGAAGCCGCCGCCGCGGACGGCAACCGCTCGCCCGCCGACATGCTGCGCCTGACGCGCGCCGTTGCGCGCGAGCGCCTCGACGTGTTCTTCTCGCCCTCGGTGTACACCTACTTCCCCCTGCCGCCGCGCCTGCGCGCCGTGGTGACGATCCACGACGCGATCGCCGAACGCTATCCGAAGTTGACGCTGCCCAGCGCGCGGGCGCGGCTGTTCTGGAAGGCCAAGGTGAAGCTCGCCCTGCTCCAGGCGCGGCTGGTGCTGACCGTCAGCGAGTTCTCCGCGCGCGAGCTGGCGGCGGTGCTCTCGATCGCGCCGGCGCGATTGCGTGTCGCGGTCGAGGCGCCGCCGCCGCAGTACTCGCCCAGCGAAAACGCCCTGGACATCCGCGCGGCGGCGCAACGCATCGGCCTGCCCGCGGGCGCGCGCTGGTTCACCTACGTCGGCGGCTTCAACCCGCACAAGCACGTGGACCTCGCGGTGCGCGCGCACGCCGCGCTCTTGAAGCGACGACCCGGCCCGATCTTCCTGCTCTTGGTGGGCACGGTCAGCGCCGACGTTTTCCACGGCGACCAGGCGCGCATCCGCGAGGCGATCGAGGCCTGCGGCACGCAGGAGTTCGTGCGCTGGACCGGTTTCTTGCCCGACGAGGAACTGCGCCATCTGCACTCCGGCGCGCTGGCGCTGCTCTTGCCTTCGGAATGCGAAGGCTTCGGCCTGCCCGCGGTCGAGGCGGCGGCCTGCGGCACGCCGGTGATCGCGACGACCAACAGCCCGCTGCCCGAGCTGCTCGCCGGCGGCGGCATCTTCGTGGCCCCGGGCGACCAGGCCGCGCTCGACGCGGCGCTGCTCTGCATCGCGAGCGACGAACCGAATCGACAGGCGCTGGGCAAGCGCGCACTGGAACGCGCGCGCGCGCTGACCTGGCCCGCGGGAGCACGCGCCGCGCTGGCCGCGCTCGAGGAGGCCGCCGCATGAGGCCGCTGCGCTTCTGCCACTTGACGACGTTCTACCCGCCGCACAATTTCGGCGGCGACGGCATCGGCATCCAACGACTGGTGCGCGCGCTGGCGAAACGCGGCCACCACAACACGGTGGTGCACGACGTCGACGCATTCAGCCTGCTGGCGAAGGGCCGCGATCCCGGCCGCGCCAGCGAACCCGAGGGCGTCGAGGTGATCCCGCTCCGGAGCGGCGTCGGCGCGCTCTCGCCGTTGCTGACGCAGCAACTGGGCCGACCCTTGGCTACGCGAGCGAAACTGGAGCGCATCCTCGCTGCGGGCGAATTCGACGTCATCAACTTCCACAACGTGTCCCTGATCGGCGGGCCCGGCCTCCTGGCGCTGGGCGAGGCGGTCAAGCTCTACATGGCGCACGAGCACTGGCTCGTCTGCCCCAGCCACGTGCTCTGGCGCCACAACCGCGAGCTGTGCACCGGCCGCGAGTGCCTGCGCTGCGTGCTCAACTTCGGCCGCCCGCCGCAGGCCTGGCGTGCGACGAAGCTGCTCGAACGCAGCGCGCGCCACGTCGACGCTTTCATCGCCATGAGCGAATTCTCGCGCGCCAAGCACCGCGAGTTCGGATTCGAACCGGACATGCAAGTGGTCAACTATTTCCTGCCCGATCCCGCGCCGGGCGGCGAAGCCGCGGTGGCGGGCGAGGCGAGCCCGCACGCGCGACCGTATTTCCTGTTCGTCGGCAGGCTGGAGAAGATCAAGGGCCTGGACGACGTGATCCCGCTGTTCGAAAGCTTCGCCGACGCCGACCTGCTGATCGCGGGCGACGGCGAGTACGCGCAGCCGCTGCGCGATCTGGCGCGCGACAATCTGCGCGTGCGCTTCCTCGGCCGCATCCCCGTCGACGAGTTGGCGCGCTATTACCGCCACTCCGTCGCGCTGATCGTGCCCTCGATCTGCTTCGAGACCTTCGGCATCATCCTGATCGAGGCTTTCCGCTCGCGCACGCCGGTGATCGCGCGCCGCATCGGCCCCTTCCCCGAGATCATCGAGAGGGCGCGCTCGGGCGAGCTGTTCGAGACCCAGCAGGAGCTGCTCGCGGCGATGCGCAAGCTGCTGGCCGACCCCGGCGCGCGCGCGCTCGCGGCGCAGCGCGGCTACCAGGCCTTCGTCGAGCACTGGAGCGAGAGCGCCGTGCTGCCGCGCTACCTCGATGTCGTGCGCCGCGCCGCCGCCTCCAAGAACACCCCTGTCCACCGCGCCGTGCTCGACGCGCTCGGTCCGCTTCCCAACCCAGCCACCATCTCCGCATGAAAGTCTTCATCACCGGCGGCGCCGGATTCATCGGCTCGCACCTGGCCGAGCATCTGGTCGCGCGCGGCGATCGCGTCAGCGTGCTCGACGACCTGTCGACGGGCGAGATGTCCAATCTCGACCGCCTGGTGGGCCACGAACGCTTCGAGCACCGCATCGGCTCGGTCACCGACGCGCCGCTGGTCAGCGAAATGCTCGACCGCGCCGACATCACCGTGCACCTCGCCGCCGCGGTCGGCGTGCGCCTGATCGTCGAGCGGCCGGTGCACACCATCGAGACCAACGTGCACGGCACCGAGGTCGTGTTGCACGCCGCGGCCAAGAAGCAGAAGCCCGTCCTGATCGCCTCGACCTCGGAGGTCTACGGCAAGAGCAGCAAGCTGCCCTTCCGCGAGGACGACGATCTGGTGCTGGGCGCCACGGTCAACTCGCGCTGGGCCTACGCCTGCTCGAAGGCGCTCGATGAATGGCTGGCGCTGGCCTACTTCCGCGAGAAGCAGGTCCCGGTGATCCTGTGCCGCTTCTTCAACACGGTCGGACCGCGGCAAACCGGCCGCTACGGCATGGTGCTGCCCAACTTCGCGGCGCAGGCGCTGCGCAACGCGCCGCTGACGGTCTACGGCACGGGCGAGCAGTCGCGTTGCTTCGGCCACGTGCGCGACGCGATCGAGGCGGTGGGCCGCTTGATCCGCACGCCCGCGGCCTTCGGCCAGGTCTTCAACGTCGGCGCCGACCGCGAGATCACGATCAAGGGCCTGGCCGAGATGGTGCGCGAGCGCTCGGGCTCCTCCTCGAAGATCGAGCTGATCCCCTACGAGCAGGCCTACGCCGAGGGCTTCGAGGACATGAACCGGCGCGTGCCCGACTGCGCCAAGCTCGAGAGCACGATCGGCTTCCGGCCGCGCACCTCGTTGGAGCAGATCGTCGACGACGTGATCGCCGATTTGCGCGGCAAGGGCTGAGAACGTGCGCGCGATCCTGACCTACCACTCGATCGACGATTCGGGCTCGCCGATCTCCGTCGACGTCGCGGCCTTCCAGCGCCACGTCGACTTCCTGGCTTCGGGTGCGCTGCGCGTGCTGCCGCTGGCGCAGATCCTGGACGCTGGCGAGGAGCACGCCGTGGCGATCACCTTCGACGACGGCGTCGCCAATTTCGCCAGCGAGGCCTGGCCGCGGCTGCGCGATCGCGGATTGCCGGCGACGCTGTTCGTGGTCACCGGCCACGTGGGCGGCGACAACGCCTGGCAGGGCCGCAGGGATGCGCGCGTGCCGCAGCTGCAGCTGCTCGACTGGGACAGCCTCGGCCGGCTCGCCAGCGAAGGCCTCGAGCTCGGCGCCCACAGCCGCACGCATCCGCACCTGGAGCGGCTGCGCGACGAGCAGCTCGCGGACGAGATCGAAGGCTGCGCCGAGGATCTGCTGCGGCGCACCGGCACGCGGCCGCAGAGCTATTGCTACCCCTTCGGGACCCTCGACCAGCGCTGCGCGAAGCGCGTGGCCTCGGCCTACCGGCTGGCCTGCACCACCGAGCTGGCCGTGCTGCGCGAGCGCGAGTTGCCGCACCTGCTGCCGCGCCTGGACGCCTACTACCTGCGCGGCAAGGGGCGCATCGAGAGCTTTGGCGGCGTCGGCTTCCAGCTGCGGCTGCAGATCCTGCGCGCCGCCCGCACATTGAGGCAGCGCCTGCGTCCCTGACGTCGTTTCGCGAGTTCCGGACCCTGTGAACGCGGGAACGCGCGCGGCCCGTCGCGGATTCTCGAAACCCAAAGCGGCCCTCGCGACGTCCTATGCCCGCCGGCAGCTCCTGGCCCTGGCTTCCCCGCGACTTTCAGGGCGCCAGGACGCGGGGCGGGCCGGCGGCTTCTGGCTCTGGCCTGGCCCAAGGGGCAAGCTCGCGTGCCACGGCAGGGTTCGAATCCAGGATTTCTTCCCGCTCCAGGGCCGGATCGACGGAATCCTGTGGGCCCCGTCGTGGAACCGGCCTGAAGCGCCGAACTAGGATGGTCAGATGGTTTGGCGACGCCAGGCAGGCGCCCTACCTCTCATGAGCGACGCACACAGCGAAGCAGCGGAACGATCGTTCGAGCGCGACATCCAGGTCGCGCTCGCGCCGCTGCACAAGTTGTGCCTGGGCCTGTCCTTCGGGGCGGTCGCGGGCGCGGGCCTGTTCCTGGCGACCCTGCTGCACCTGTGGCGCTCGCCGAACGAGGCTTATCCGCTGGCGCTGCTCTCCCAGTACTTCCGCGGCTACGACGTCAGCTGGAGCGGCGCATTCGTCGGGTTCGGCTGGGCCTTCGCCACGGGTTTCGTCGCCGGCTGGGTGTTCGCCTTCTGCCGCAACGTCGTCACCGGCTTGACGCGTTTCGTGCTGCGCACGCGCGCGGAGTTGGAAGCCAATCGCGGCTTCCTCGACCAGATCTGAGCGATGGTCTCCCCCGCTGACGAGGCTCCGAATACGCAGCGCGCCGCCAGCGTGCTCGTGCGCATCAACGCCCGCGCCTGGGGCGTGGCCACCGGCGCGCTGTTGGGCGTGGGCTTGTGCCTGGCGACGCTGATCCTGGTCTGGAAGGGCGGCAGCGACGTCGGCCAGCACCTGGGTCGCTTGTCCTACGTGCTGCCGGGTTATGACGTCAGCTACGCCGGCGCCCTGCTGGGCCTGGTCTACGGCTTCTTCATCGGCTACGCCCTCGGCCGGGTGTTCGGGCCCAAGCGCGACCTCGCCGACGACTCCGCCCAGGACGGCCCGATCCACGTGCGGCTTTCGGCGCGCTCGTGGGGCTTCACCCTGGGCGTGCTGCTCGCGCTGCTGCTGTTCCTGATGACCAACGTGCTGTTCCTGCGCGGCGGCAGCGACGTGGGATCGCTGCTGCGCGAGCTGCACATCTACCTGCCCGGCTACTCGGTGGACTTCGTCGGCAGCCTGATCGGCGCCGCCTACATGCTGGCCCTCGGCTGGATCCTCGGCCAGGCCGTGGCCCTGATCTACAACCGCGCCGTGACGCGCGCGGAAGCCTGAAGCAGCCGTCCGAAGTCCCCGAGCCCGTCCGTGGCGCCGGCCCGGCGACCGATGGGCGCGTCGGCAAGAGCTTCCTCGCGCTCGCCTCCGGCGACGGGGCGGCGCGGCTGGTGGCCTTCGCCGCGGGCGTGCTGGTCGCGCGCAGGATCTCGCCGGAAGCCTTCGGCGTGATCACGTTCTCGACCGGGCTGTTGTTGTACTTCTCGAACATCGTCGAGTGCGGCATCGACCTGGTCGGCGTGCGGCAGGTGGCGCAGGACCAGCAGGGCATGCGGCGCATGGCGCCTGCGCTGGTCGGCACGCGGCTGGGATTGGCGCTGCTGCTCGCGCTGGGCATCGCCGCGGCGGCGCCCTACGTGCTTCCGCAGCCCGAGGCCAGCGTGTTCTCGGTCTACGCGATCACGCTGATCGCGATCGCGCTGTCGACGCGCTGGATCCACCTGGGGCTCGAGCGCGCGCGCGCGGTGGCGCTGGCGCGCACGCTCGGCGAGTGCCTGTACCTGGTCGTGGTGTTCGTGTGCGTGCACCGCTTCCAGGATCTCGTGCTCGTGCCCGCGGCGCAGCTCGCCGGGGACGTGCTGGCCACGCTGCTCTTGTGGCTCGGCATCCGGCGCCTGGGTTGGAGGCCTGCCCCGAGCTTCGCTCTCGCGCAGGCCGCGCCGGTGCTGCGCCGCTCCTGGCCGCTGGTGGCCAACGTGCTGCTGGGCCTGACGATCTACAACTCGGACCTGATCTTCCTGCGCATCTTCTCCGGGCGCGAGACGGTCGGCCTGTACTCGGCGGCGTACCAGCTGGTCAGCTTCCTGATCAACATGGCGGCTGCCTACTCGCTCTCGCTGCTGCCCGCGCTGACGCGCGCCGCGGCGCGCGCGCCGGAACGCGATCGGTTGTACCGCAGCGCCTTCGGACAGAGCTTCGCCGTGGCGCTGCCGATCGCGGTCGGCGGCGCCATGCTCGCGGGCTCGATCATCGGCACGGTTTTCGGCGCGGACTACGCGCTCTCGGCCGCCGCGCTCGCCGTGCTGGTCTGCTCGCTGCCCTTCACGATGTCGAAGGAGGTCGACCTGATCGCGCTGGTCGTCGCCGGCCGCGAGACCGCCGTGATGCGCATGACCGCCGCCGCGGTCGTGGTCAACGTGGGACTCAACCTGTGGTTGATCCCCAGGTACGGCATGATGGGCGCGGCCTGGTCGACGCTGGTCACCGAATGCGCGCGCGCCGCGCTGGCGCGATTCCAGGCGCGGCGCGCGGGTTTTCCGCCGAGCGGGATCGACCCGGCGTGGCGCGCGCTGCTCGCGGCGCTGGCGATGGGCGCGGCACTGTGGTTCGCGCCGGCGCTGAACCTGTTCCTGGCCGTCGCCCTCGGCGGCCTGGTCTACGCCGTCGCGCTCAGCGCGCTCGGCGGCATCCGCTGGCGCCGTGGCGCGCCACCGGCGCTGCGCGGCGCGCCCTAGCTGGGTCGCGCGCCGGCGAGCTGGCGTGCGGCTCCGCGCGGAGACGCTGTGGGGACGGGCACTGCCGCGGAGCTCCTTGCGGCGCGAGAAGTCGCCCGAGCCTGCCTACTCGGCCGCGTACCAGTAGACGTTCAGGTAGCGGTCGATGCGCGTCTCGCGCACGAGTTTGCGGCCCTGCGTGATCGGCAGCCACTCTTGGCGGCCGAGCGGCACCACGCGCCGCAGCACGATCACCGGCCGCTCGAATCCGCTCTCGCCCGGCCGCGGCAGGTTCTGCGGCTCCAGCGGCTGGAGATCACGGCCGTAGGCGCGGTAGGGCAGCACGTTCTCGAACTGCGGAGGCTGGGTCAGCAGCGCCGTGTAGAGCGGCTCCTGTCCGCTCGCCGCGCGCGCCTGCGCCCCCAGCGAGCGCGCGGCGGCGACCGCGCCGCGCATGTCCTCGCGCGACTTGCCGCCGACCAGGGCCACGCCCATCAGCAGGCTCGCGGCTCCCAGGCCCCAGGCCAGCCAGCGTGCGCTGGCGTGGCTCCAGCTGCGCTCGATGCAGGCGGCGAGCAGGAGCGGCAGGCACCAGGCCAGCGGCGTGAAGTACTGCAGCGGCACGCGGTCCCAGGTCCACACGGCGAATCCGGCGGTCACCACGAACAGCACCAGCGCGAACACGATCAACCCGCGCAGCGTCGCGGCCAGCGGCTCGCGCCTGCGCGCGCGCCAGGCCAGCGCGAGCAGCGCCAGGGCGAACAGGCCGAAGCTCGCGCTCGCCGCGAGTTCGAGCATGCCCCACGCACCGCCCAGCTCGCGCATGTACGGGGTCACCAGGCGCGAGGGCAGCGCGATCAATTCCAGGACCAGGGTCGGGCGCAGCTGGTAGCCGCCGACGCTCTCGTGGTAGTCGAAACGCGCCCCCGTCGCGCTCTGCGCGAAGCCCACCAGCCAGGGCAGGAATCCGGCGACCGCCAGCGTGCCGGCGGCGATCATCGCGGCCAGGGGCATCGAACGCGGCTGCCGGCTCAGCAGCCGCGCCGCGCCCAGGGCCAACAGGCTGAGCGCCATCAGGCGGTGGGTCAGCAGTCCCAGCAGGATGCAGACGAAGAAGGCCGCCACGCGCGCCAGCGCCGGCCCGCGCTCGCTGTAGGCCAGCAGGAAGGCGAGCGCCGCGAAGCAGCCGACCCAGACATAGGGCCGCAGCTCGCTTCCGTAGAGCACGTGGTAGGGCAGGCAGGCCTGGAACCAGGCCATCCACGTGCAGCCGCGCGCGCCGAGCCCGCACTCGCGCGCCACCAGCACCAGCGTCCACAGCATCGCCACGCTCGAAAGGACCGGGATCGCGCGCAGCCACGCGCCGGCTTCGAAACCGCCGAACAGCTTCACGAAGCCGAAGAACAGCGGCGTGTGCACCTCGGAGCTGACGCTGTCGAGCAGCGCGCGGAAACTCGGCTGCGAGGCGTGCGAGAGCGTGTGCAGTTCGTCCAGCCACAGGCTCGACTCGAAAGCCTCCAGTCCACGCAGCACCAGGGCGAGCAGCGCGATCCAGCACAACGGCGCCAAGCTCGGTCGCTCGCCGCCGGGGCTCAAGCTGGAGTTCGCGGGCAAGGGCGAGTGCACTCTGGACTCAGGGTGGCCGAAGTCGCGGACGGGCGCGGGCGGGTCCGCTCGCGCCAGGCCGCGGCGCCTCGAGCCGGCGGCCATCTTGAGCGGCGCGCGCGCGCGGATCAATCGCGCGCTGCGGACTTGGCGCGGCGGACTCCGGCCGGCATGCTCGTGCGGCTTGCCGCCCGCCACCCAAGCCCCGCCCTCGCTGTGCGTGTCCGTCGTCGGCATCTGCGGCGCCGCGCACCTGGAGCGCTGCCTGCAAGGGCTCGCGGCGCAGCGCGATGCGCCGGCCTTCGAGATCGTCGTCGCCTACGATCCCAACCTGGAGGGCATCGCCGAGCTCGCGGCGCGCTGGCCCGAGGTGCGCATGGTCTCCAACGCCGGCCAGCGCACGCCGCTGGAGCTCGCCTCGCGCGCCCTGGCCGAGGCGCAGGGCGAGCTGATCCTACTCACCGAGGACCACTGCATCCCCGAGCCGGACTGGGTAGCGACGATGCTCGCCGCGCAAGCCGCAGGGCGCGCGGTCGTCGGCGGCCTGGTCGAGATCCGGCCGGGGGCGAGCGCCGTCGACTGGGCCTTCTACTTCGTCGACTTCTTCCGCTACGCGAGCCCGGCGCAGGCCGGCCCCTCGCCGACGCTGACCGTCTGCAACGCGTCCTACAGGCGCGAGTCGCTCGCGGCGGTGCGCGAGCTGTGGCAGGTCTATTTCCACGAGACGGCGATCAACGCCGCGCTGCGCGAGCGCTTCGGAAGCTTGTGGCTCGAGCCTCGGGCGCGCGTGAGCATGGCGCGACACGTGACGCTGGGCGACGCGCTGTACGAGCGCTATGCCTTCGGCCGCCTGTTCGGCTGCACGCGCCTGGGCTTCTGCTCCGGCGCCAGGCGAGTGTACTACTGCGTGCTCGCGCCGCTGCTGCCCGCGGTGCTGCTTGCGCGCATGGGCCGCAAGGCGCTGTCGTCGGGCGCGCTCCTGCGCAACTTCCTGCGCTCGATCGTGCCGCTCACGCTGATGGTCCTGTGCTGGTCGTGGGGCGAATGGCTGGGCTACCTGACGCGCCGCCATCCGCGCTCCCTGGTCGTCGCGCCGGAGATCCGGGCCGCGCAGCGCGCCGCCAGAGCTCAGGCGCCGTAGCGCAGCTCCAGCAACGAAGGCAATTCGCCGTCGCGGATGCCGCTGATCACCACCAGGCGGTCGTACTCGTCTTCGCGCAGGTCCGTGCCTCCGGCGAGGTTGCTGAGCGGCGCGCGCAGCGCCTTGGCGATCTCGGGCAGCGTGTTCGAGTGCCCCACCACCAGGCCGATCGAGCCCGCGGGCATGGCCTTGATGCGCTCGGCGAGCCCCAGGGGATCGCGACCTGGAAAGGCCTCGGGCTTGACTTCGTTCTTTCTGGCCACGGCCGCGACGAAGTCCTTCGTGCGCTTGTACTCGCTGGTCCACACGTGGGTGATGCGCGTCTCGCCCAGCAGGCGCTGCAGCGCGGCGGCGCGCTGCATTCCGGCTTCCGAGAGCGTCGGGTCGCGCGGGTCGTCGGCGTTCTTCTCGCCGTGGCGAACCATGATCAGCGTGCGCTGGTTCAGCGCCGGGGCGGGAGGCGGCGGCTCGGCCGGCGATTCCTGCGGCGTTTGCGCGCGGCCCAGAGCGGATGCGCAGGCCAGCGCGGCGGCGCTGCCCATGAGATTGCGGCGCGAGATCGAATGCATCGGTGTCCTCGTTTCCTGTCGCGGCTACATGTAGCCCAGCGCCTTGAGTCGTTCCTCCAGCTCCGCGTCCAAGCTCTGCGTCGGCACGTCGCCGGCGTTGGCCTCCTGGGCCGCGAGCCAAGCGTCGAGGATCTCGCGCAGCTCGCCGAGGACCTTGACCTCCTTCGCGCTGAGCTCGTGCTTCTCCAGCGGATCGGCGGCGATGTCGTACAGCTCGTAGACGTCGCGCGTAATACTGTAGATCAGTTTCCAGCGCGCCGTGCGCAGGCTGACGATCTGGAACTTCTTCCCCCACTTCGGCTTCGCGTCGGGGAGCCAGACCATCGAGAAGGCGTGGCCGGTGTTTCCCAGCGTGTGCTCGCCCGACGCGGCGCTGGGCTCGGGCGGCGGCGTCAGCAGTCCGCGCGGCCGCGAGCGGAAGGCGAAATCCAACTGCAGGCTCTCGAGCACCGTGCTGAACACGCCGCGGGTCTCGACCACGTCCTCGCGCCGCGTTCCCGCTTGCGTGCCCTGCGGCGCGACCACGACCAAGGGCACGTGGACGAGCTCCTCGTAGAGCGTCGTGGTGTGGTTGAACTTGCCGTGGTCGAGGAACTCCTCGCCGTGGTCGACGACCACCAGGATCAGCGTGCGGTCGAGCACGCCGCGCTCCTCGAGCGCCGCCACCACGCGCCCGATCTGGCTGTCGGTGTTGGCGATCTCCTCGTCGTACAAGTCGCGGATCCAGCGCATGTCGACCGGGCCGACCAGGCTCTGGTTGCGCTCGAGGTTGTCCATGTCGAGCTGGTCCTTCCACCAGCCCTGGTAGCCATCGGCCCAATTCCATCCCTCGTGATCCAGGTACTGCGAGTGCGGGTCGACGTAGTGCGCGAACAGGTAGAACGGCTGGCTGGCGTGGCGCTCGATGAAGTCGACCGCCTGGTCGGAGATGCCCTGCGAGCTGATCTCGTTGGCGTCCAGCCTGAAGTCGTCCCTGAACTCGTCGCAGCCCTGGGCGAAGCCGTGCCTGCGGTTGGTGTACTCGTTGCTGACGAAGCTGCCGGTGCGGTAGCCGGCTTCGCGCAGGATCTCGGCCAGGGTGACCTCGCGGGCGCGCAGGATCCCGGTCAGGGACACGGCGCCGTGCTCCAGCGGGTACTTGCCGGTGAACATCGAGGCGAAGGCCGGCATCGTCCAGGGCGACTGCGAGATCGCCTGGTTGAACACCACGCCCGAGCGCGCCAGGCTGCGCAGGTTCGGCGTGCGGTCGCGCTGGCCCTCGCCGGGCGGCTCGAGGTCCACGGAGTCGAAACGCAGCGTGTCGATGCCGATCACGACCACGTTCATCGCCGACTCGGGCTTGTACGCGGAGTGTCCCCACCAGGTGGCCGCGGCGCGCACCAGCAGCGGGCTGAGCGCGGGCAGGATCGCGAGCAGGGCCGCCGTGCGCGCCCCGACCCCGCGCGACGCGCCCGCAGCGGACAGCCGCCGGCGCACGACGACGAAGACGGCGACCGCGCCGCCCGCCAGCAGCGCGTTGGCCGCGATCGTCTGCGCGGCGAAGGGGCGCCAGATGCGCCCGCTGTCGACCAGGAAGCCCAAGGCCACGATCACGCCCAGGCCGAGCGCGGCGGCGAAAGCCGTGGCCTCCGCGCGCGGGTCATGGGGATTGGACGCGCGCCGCAGTCGCCGCGCGATCAGCCCCAGGCCGGCGACGCCCAGCGCCGCAAGGAGGCACAGCAGATAGAGCTCGGCGCGCTTGAGCCCGTCGCCCGTGTAGGTGAACACCAGCGCCGCCACGCCGAAGGCCGCGGCCACCGCGACCTGGGCGCGCAGCGTGCGCTCACTGCTGCGCAGCAGCGCCGCGAACTCGCGCGGCTCGAGCCAGACGCGCAGCGGCCCCCAGGCGCAGGCCAGCAGCATCGCGATCAGGAACCAGATCGCGTTCAGCGCGCCGTCCAGCGCCCCTCCGTCCGCGGCCTGCTCGAGCAGCAGGAAAATCGTGCGCCCGAAGCCCAGCCGCAGGTAGCGCTGGTCACGAATCTCGTCCCAGGCGTCCCACAGTGAGAAGACGCAGCCCAACGCGGCGCCCAGCAGCACCAGCCACAAGGCCACCGAAACGAGCGCGCCGCGCGGCAGCCACGCGGGCCCGTGCTCGTGCGGCGTCGGTGGTCGTGCGCTGGAACCGTGGTTCATCGCCAGTTGCAGTGTAGCCGTGCGGCGGGCGCCGATCGCGTCCCCTCAGGGTCCCGCAGCTCGATCAGGGCTTGGGCTTGGGGGCCTGGATCGCGTCCAGTTTCTCGCGGTCCTCGCTGGAGCTTCCGTAGGCATCCTCCAGCCGGACGCTGGGCTTCTCGCCCGCGGCCAGCGGGCCGGCCTTCTCCCACACCCTGCCGCCGAGCATGGCCTTGGCCAGGTAGCGGGGCTGGTAGGTGATCGAGGGCCACAGGAAGACCTCGGTGGTGCACCAGCATTCCTTGCAGGCGATCGCGCGACGGCGCGCCTTGGCCTTCTCGCCGTTCCAGATCTCCCAGAAGCTCTGCTGGCGCAGGTTGCCCAGCGGTTCGTGCAGCTCGCACACGCTCACGTCGCCGTTGGAGTAGATCACGGCCGAGAGCACGCCCGCGCGGCAGGGCACGACCTGGGTCTGCTTCGCCAGACTCTCGGTCTTGGCCCACTGCAGCATCGGCTCGACGCTGGCGCCGTAGCGGCCTTCCTCGCGCGAGGCCCACAGCCTGCGGAAGTACTGGTAGAGCTCGTTGTACTGCGCGATCATCGGCGCCGCGAGCCCGGGGTTCTTCGGATCGCCGCGCATGATCGCCAGGTTGTGGTGGTCGAGCTTGGGGCAGTTGTCGAAGAGGAAGGTGGTCAGGCGCTTGATCTCGTCCATGTTGACGTCGGTCGCCGTCGAGATCGCGTGGATGCGCAGGCGCTTGTCCTTCTCCTGCAGCTTCTCCAGCGCCGCGTAGCTCTCCATCGCCTTCTTGAACGAGCCCGGGCTGCCGCGGAACTTGTCGTGGAACTCGCCCAGGCCGTCGAGCGACATCTCGACCGCGAAGATCTCGAGCTCCGGCTCCTCGAGCGTGCGCGAGATCTGATCGATCATCTTGTCCGTGAAGTACGCGTTGGTCGGCACGTAGATCTGACGCGTCTTGTTGTGGCGGATGAACTGGCGGCAGATCTCGGCGAACTCCTTGCGCAGGAAGGGCTCGCCGCCGGAGAGGTTCAGGTTCTCGATGCGTCCCAGCTGGCGCGAGAGGCTGAACAGCTCTTCCTTGGTGAGGTCGTCCTTGCGGTTCAGGTTCGACCAGTAGAAGCAGTGCTCGCAGCGCTGGTTGCAGATGGAATTGATGAACAGGATCAAGAACGGAGGGCTGGGCAGCTCCTCGTAGTTCTTGGCCGTGATCCGCGCGTGGCGGACGAATCGATCGAGCACTCTCATGGCGTGTCTTCCAATGTACCCGGTCGGTATCAATCCTCGACCACGTGGGTCTTGAAGACCTCGCGGAATCGCGCCCACTTCGCTCGGTCGAAACGCATCCCCTCGAGGCATTCCACGGCCGAGTAGGCCATGAACAGCGCGTGGTGCGTGTTGTCGTGGGCGAAAAGTCCTTGTCGACCGTAGGAAACCAAGTCGGGCAGTTCGCCGACCCAGCGGTCGAGCGTCGCCAGCGGCTGCTCGTAGCCGTTGAGGTAGATCGGATAGGCCTGAGCGAGGCGGCGCGTCGCGACCGCGCGCGGCGGCACGGGCAGCGGAATGCCGCAACGCTCGAGGTCCGTTGCCACCAGCTCGCCCAGTTGCTCGTCGCTCATGCTCCAGTGCGCGTCGCCCAGCGTGCAGGGCAGTTCCGCGCAGAGCACGGTCGAATCGCGCGGCTCGCTGAGCGCGGCGTAGTTCTTGGGCTCGCCCAAACGCGTGATGCGCGTGTCGGCGCCGGGGAAGTAGTGCGCGTCGAATTCCGTGAAGCGCGCGACCGGCAATTGCAGGTAGACCAGGACCATCGCGCGGAAGGTCGTGCGCTCGCAGGCCTCGAGCACTTCGCGCGGCGCGCTGGGCGCGAGCGCACGGGCCAGCGCCGGGATCGGAATGGTCGACCAGACCTGATCGGCCTCGATCACGTGCCGCTCGCCGTTGGTGGACACGCTCGCGCGCCACGGGAACCCATCGCCTCGCGCGAGCTCGACCAACTGCGTGTTCAAGTGCATGCGTGCGCCGGCCCGCTCGGCTTCGCGCGCGTAGGCCTCGCTGATCGACCCGAAGCCGCGGCGCGGATAGAAGAAGCGTCCCGCGCCAGGCTTCTTCATGCCGGGCACGGCGCCAAGCACCTTGCGCACCAGCTTGCCGAAGTTGCCCGCGGAAACGCGCTTGCGGGCCTGGATGCCGGAGAGCTCCTCGGGCGGGCGTCCCCACAGTTTCACCGCGTAGGGAAAGTAGAAATGCTCGCAGATCGTCGGCCCGAGGTTGGCGCGCAGCACGCTGGCGAAGGTGTCGCCCTCGGGCGGCGCGCCCGGCAACTTCTTCGCGATGGCGTCCTTCAACGATCCGAGCGCGAAGCTCTTGTCGAGGCGCAGCACGAGGTCGACGGGCTTCAGCGGGAAGTGGATCCACTTGCCGAGCAGGCGTATGCGGCCATGGCGCGGCCGGTCGAGCAGCTCGTCGCCGAGCAAGCCCTGGATGTCGGCCATGATCTCAGGCTCGGTCGCCGGGTGCAGGCGGTGGCTGCCGTAGTCGAGGCGTTGGCCGAAGGCCTCGAAGGAGCCCGCATTGCCGCCGTAGGCGGCGCCGCGCTCGACGAGGCTGACCTGGGCCTTCTGCTTGCGCGCGAGCTGCCACGCGGCACCCACTCCCGCCGGTCCGCCGCCGAGGATCAGGATGCGCGGCTCAGCCATGACGGCCTTCGGCGGTGCGCGCCTCGCCGATCAGGGAGCCGTGTCCCGCGCCGGTGCGCGCGTCCTTGCGCAGGCCGAGCGCGAACCAGACCAGTCCGCCGAACAAACCGCCGGAGTAGACCACCGACTGCCACAAGAGCGAAGCCGCGACGCCTTGCGCCGCGGGGACGCCGACCAGACCGAGCAGCCCGCCGAGCGTCGCCTCGCGCAGCCCCAGGCCGCCGAAGCTGATCGGCGCCAAGGTGATCGCCTTGGTCAGCGGCACGGCGAGGAACCAGTAGGCCAGCGGCACCTCGATGCCGATCGCGCGGCCCAGCCAGGCATTGAGCAGCACGAACCAGGCTTGGATCGAGAGGCTCAGCGCGAAAACGCCCAGCGCGGCCGCGGGGCGCTGCGCGATGCGGCGCATCGAGACCATCATGCGCGAGATCGGACGACGCAGCTTGCGCGGCCAGCGCGCGAGCTTCATGCGCAGGAGCAGCGGCAGGAAGATCAGCGCGCCGACGAACGCGACGATCACCCCGACCTGGATCACCTGCCCGTACCAGCCCTCGACCGTCGCCTGCGAGGCGAAGGCGCCGATCACGATCAGCGAGAGCAGGGCCAGCGTGTCGATCAGCCGCTCGGTCAAGCCGCCGAAGATGCAGGCCTCGAGGCGTCCGCTGAGCTTGCCGCCGAGCCAGGCCTTGAGCGCGTCGCCGCCGACGATGCTGGGCAGGAAGAGGTTGGCGAACAATCCCGCACCGTAACACTGCAGCGCATCCACGCGCCGCAGCCCGGCCTCGCCGAGGTTGACGTTGAAGCGCCACTTGAAGGCGCCGAGCACGTGGCCGGCGATGAAGGCGGCCCATACGCCCAGCCACACCAAGGGGCTCATGCCGCGCAGGGCCGCGGCCATCTGCTGCGCCTTGTCCGCCTGGACGTGGAAGGCGAAGAAGCACACCGCCGCCAGCAGCAGCAGCGAAACCGCGAGCTTGGCCCGGGGCTTCACGGAAGCCCCCTCCCCCCGCTCGGAGGAACACGCGCGGCAATCAGGGGCGATCGGCGAGGGGGCGACAAGCTTTGGGAACCCGGCGAGCCTAATGGTCTCGGCTCGGCTCGCGCCGAACCTTGACCACGATTTCGCCGCCGCGAGCGCTGCCGGCGAAGACCTTTTCCTCGGCGTACTCGGTCTGCAGCCGGGCCCAGGTCTGCGGCTGCACCGCGGCCAGGTAGGCGGGGGTCGCCAGCACCACCCAGGCCTCGGGATGATCGCGCTCGAAGTCCATAAGTTCTTGCAAGCTACCAATTTGCGCCCACGGCTGCCGCAGGTAGTCCAGGAAGGGCAGCTTGCCCATCTCGAGCGTGGCCACCGCCCCCGCGGGCGCGCGCCGGCGCACGTACTCGGCCGCGGCCGCGAAATCCTGCTTGGGGCCATACACGCGCGGCAGCGTCGCCGCGCTCGCCAGGACCAGCAGGCTCGCGGCGGCCAGGGCCAGCCAGCCGCGCAGCGAGGCCAGCGGGCCGCGCGCCATCAGCTCGACGAAAGTGAAGATCCCGCGCACCACGATCAACAGCGCGAAACCCGCGCTGAAGAAGAAGAACCGCGGCCAGAGGTTGTGTCCCTGCGCCAGCAGCACCGCGGCGGTGATCGCCGCGGGCAAGAGCAGCACGGCGAGCAGCGCGCGGCTCTGCCGCCAAAAGCTCCACAGCCCCAGCGCGAGCACCAGTCCGCCCTCGACCAGGGCCAGCCAGCCGCCGGGCAGGCCGGCCGCCAGACCGGCGAGCGTCTCGCGCAGCATCCACAGCGGATTGCGCCACGGTGTCTCGTGTCCGACCATCGACGGCACGGCCAGCGTGTCGAGGAACTGCGGCAGCACCAGCGCGTAGCCCCAGATCGACAGCGCCGTCGCGAAGACGAAGCCCCACAGCGGCGGCCAGCGGTTGGAGCCGGTCTCTCTCGCGCGCGCGCCAAGCACCAGCCAGATCAGGCCGTGCGCGACCACCACGAACACGGCGGTGGTGTGCATCCAGACGCCGAAGCTCGCGGCGAGGCCGTAGACCAGGGGCAGGCGCAGCCCCTGTGGCTTGCGCTGCCAGAGCATCGCCAGGAAGGCCGCGCTGGAGACCAACGTCGCCAGCAACAATCCCGTGTAGCCGCGCGCGTTCTGCGAGAACCAGACATGGTGGTAGGAGACCGCCATCAGCCAAGTGGCGATCAGCGCCTGCGTCCGCGGCGCGACGCGCAGCGCGAACTTCCAGGTCGCCCACAGGCTCGCGGCTCCCAGCAGCGCCGCCGGCAGGCGCAGCGCCCAGGCGTCAGCGCCGAAGATCGCGATCGAGCGGTTGGCCAGCAGCGAGTAGGCGAGGTGGTTGTTCTGCGTCTCGAAGGAACTGATCGCGGCCAGCGCGCTCGCGCTGCCGTAGCGCAGCAGGGTGTCGATCTCGTCGAACCACAGGCCCGCGCCGAGGTCGAAGAGCCGCAGTCCCAGGCCGACGAAACATGCGCCCAAGGCCAGGGCGCGTTGGCGGACGCTGGGCGGCTCTTCGCCGCTCTCGCCCCGCTCCAGCAGCGGCGCCGCGTCCCGCGCTGCGGGCCGCAACTGGTCCGCGGCCAAGCAGATCAGGGCGAGCAGCAGGGTCGCGAGCTTCCACATCCACACGCCGCCGATCAGCTTGGCGTGTTCGACGCGCGAGTCTTCGGCCAGCAGCGCGGCCAGCGCATCGACGGGCGTCGCCGCGGCCAGCAGGCCCAGCGCGAGCGCTCCGATCAGGGCGCCCGCGCGCGGTCGTCTGAGGCGAAGTTCCACGGAGATCGGTTTCACCACGCGGCGGCGCCGGATGCAACCCCGTTGGGGCGCCGGCACGCTTCAGCGCGGCGTGGCGCTGGTGGCGTGCGAGGGCGAAGCCGGCTTGGCCTCGGCGTCGGGCGGCCAGACCAAACCCGCGCGCCATTGGGACAGTTCGCTTCCGAAACGCAGGCGCAGGAGCTTGGTGAAGAACTCCCATGCCGTGCTCCCGCGCACGTGGGACAGCCCGTTGCCGCGCATGCGCGCGAACACGTTCATCTCCAGCACGCGCACGCCCATGTGATGCGCCTTGACCATCAGCTCCGGGTCGAGGAACCACTGCTTGGACTTGAGATCCATCGCCTGCAGCACCTCGCGCGGGATGATCTTCGGGCTGCCGTTGACGTCGATCGAGCCCAGCTTCGGCCAGAGCACCCAAACGAAGCCGTTGTAGAGGATCGAAACCACCTTGCGCAGCGGCCCGTCCATGCGGAAGCGCCGTCGCACCTTGCCCAGGCAGCGCGGCGAGGTGTGCTTGATCGCGTCGAAGAGCCGCGCCACGTCCTCGGCGTCGACCTGCCCGTCGGCGGGGATGATCCCGATCCAGGGCGCGCGGCAGATGGGGATCGACTTGAGCACGCCATTGCCGTAGCCCTCGTTGGGCTCGACGCGGTGGTAGACCACCGGCAGGCCCTTGGCGGCCAGCGCGCGCAGGATCTCGCCGGTGCGATCGCGCGATCCGTTGTCGCAGCCGATCAGCTCCAGCCGATGGCCGGCCTTCTCGAAGGCCGCGACCAGCTGCGGGATCGTGAACGGGATCACCTCCTGCTCGTTGTAGCAGGGCATGATGAAGGAGATCTCGGGATCGCTGGGAACTCCCATGGGGCGAGAGGCTACTGCCGCGCCGGGCTCGATGCACGCGCGTCGACCGCAGCCGGTTCCAGGCTGCGCCGCAAGTCGCGCGCGAACATCGTGCGCGTGAACTTGCCCAGTCCGGCGGGGTGCTCGCCGAAGGTCTCGATCTTGGAGAGGATCAGCGCGCGCCGTGCGGGCTCGGTGGCGGCGACGAAGCGCCGCGGCACGTCGAAGCGGCAGTCGGCCAGCGGCCGCAGGTAGCCGTCCTTGGCCCAGCCCTCGATGTCGTACGCGCTCTCGAAGGCCACGCGCTTGGCGCTGCTTTCGGCGAAGGGCACGGCCAGCGCGACCGCGCGCATGTAGCGCATCAGGTCCGCGAGCACGCGCGGATCGAAGCTCGCGCCGCGGCTCTTCAGCGCCGAGGCGATGCAGCTCTCCAGGAAATCGAGCGCCGCGTCGGTGGCGTAGAATCGCCCCAGCATCGAGAAGCGCGAAAGCAGGTTGCCGCCCAGGCTGCCGTCGACCAGCTGCGCGTAGTGCGCCTTGGCCCAGTCGAGGCATGCCTGGCGCGTCATGAACAATTCCGACTCGCTGGCGACCAGGAATTCCTCGATCGTCTCGCGCAGCGCGCGCGGCGCCTCGCGCCAGTGCTCGGCCATGAACACGGCGAGGTCGAAGGGCTTCAGGCCGCAGGACTTCGCGTAGGCGAAGGGCTCCTCGAAGTTGCCCTCGTAGTGGAACACCGTGAGCAGCAGGTGGAACACGCGCGTGTCCAGGTAGTCCTGGTAGCTGAAATCGGGCGTGGCCACGACCATCTCCTCGACCTCGACCACCGGCTCGCCGGTGTAGTCGGCGATGTTGCGCGCCACCACGCGGAAGCGCGTGTCGAAGCGGAATTTCAGGCGCTCCTCGGGATTGGAGAGCTCGGCGCCGTGCAGCAGCATCAACTGGTGCGCGCTGATGCGCTTGGCGCCGGCGTCGAGCAGGTCCTCGACCGCCTTCATGAACGTCGCGCGCGTCTCGCCGGGCAGGCACAGGATCAACTCGCCGTAGCTCTGCATGCCCATGGAATCGAGCTCGCGCTGGATCTCCATGTAGGTCGAGAGCTTGATGTTGTCGCGCTTGATGTTCTTGAGCACCACCGGGTTCATCGACTGCACCGCGACGGTCATCGGCAAGGCGCCGCCCGTCTTGCGCAGCACCTGGATGATGCGCTCGCCTCGGTTCTTGCCCGTCGTGGTGCGGATGTAGCGCGGCCAATTGAACTTGCCCTGCAGCCAGCCGATGTAGTCGGCGACCTCGACGTCGCGCTCGTACATGCCGAAGTTGTCGTCGGCGAAGCACAGGGTCGTCTCGGGCTTGATGCGCTCGGCGATGTACAGGAGATCGGCCTTGACGTTCTCGATCGAGTGCGCGAACACGCGGCTGTTCGACTTGACGCCCGAGTTGCAGAACGAGCAGGTGAACGGGCACCCGCGCGCGATCTGCATCATCGGGAAGTAGCCGGTCTTGAAAAAGGCATCGAGCAGGCCCGAAAGGTAGGGCGAAGGGATCTCGTCGAGATCCTGGATGCGCGCGACCTCAGGGCCAAGCACCAGCTCGCCGTTGCGCCGGTCGATCCAGTGGTTGCCCGGAATCGGCCCCTCGAGCGTGCCCTCGATCGAGCGGCCCGCGGCGTGGAAGCGGCGCAGCAGTTCCAGGAACGCGCGCTCGCCCTCGTAGGTCGGCCCGTCGACGAACACGTCGACGTCGCTCAACGAACGCAGGAAGCTCTCCTTGACCGAGGTCACCAGCGGAAAATTCGGCCCGCCCATCACGGTCAGCGTCGCGGGCCGGCGCGCCTTGGCGTAGTTCGCGAAATGGTGCGAGAGCTCCTCGTTCCAGGCGTAGTTCGAAAGCCCGAGCACGTCCGGCGGCGCGCTGTCGATCGCCGCCTTCAAGTCCTGCGGCTCGCGGAACAGGCGCACGTCCAGCGGCTCCTCGGTCAGGAAGCGCTGGGCATAGGTCGCCAGATTGGCGATCCCAAGCGGGTACACGTCCGAGCTCTTGGTGAGCAGGTTGTGTCCGAGGTCGGCGAGGTAGAGACGCATGCAGTTTGGCCGCGGGCGCCCGAACAGGCTACCCCGCGGAAGGGGCAAGAACCGTGTTCGGCCAGGGGACCGGCGCGGCTAGAGCCAGCCGACCTGGAATCGCTGGAGGCAGCCGCTGGTTCCCCGGCACGGCCGTCGTGGCCCCCCATGCTAGCACGCGGCGCTGAGCTCGGGCGTCGGAGCCAGGCTGCGCCGAGGCGATCCGGTCAGAGGCCGAGTTCCAAGCGCCCTCCGTCGCTCGGCGCCGTGTCGTTGAGAACCGCAGCGAGCGGATTGCGGCCTCGACCTGGCGCGCCGACGCTCGCGCCCGGCAGCTTGCGCTGCTTCGATCAGCTCGAAGCGAGCGACCGGACCGCGCGCGACGCGGCGCTGGGCGCCGGGCCCGATCAGGTACCCACGACGTACTGCAGCGCATCCGACAACGACGTGTTGTCCGGCGAAGGGAAGCCCGGATCGCGGCCCCAGAACTGGCAGTTGACCGTCGTGCCCGCGGCCTGCAGCTGCGGCAGCGGAGTTCCTCCCAGGCCGCCGACCGCGAACAGGTTCATGTCGATCGAATAGACGCCGCTGCAATCGTTCGCCGGCGCAGCCGTGCCGCCCGAGGAGAAGGCGGGCGAGCGTTTGATCGGCGAGCTGACGCACAACGTGCCGCCCTGGAAGGGCACGCCGGACTGGCCGTTGATGCCGTAGAACAACAGTCCGCTCTTGTTGTTGCGGTTGTTGAGCGAGCGCACGAGGAATCCGGAACCGCTGGTCGCGCTGGCCACGCCGGTGAAACCGATCGAGGGCAGGCAGCCGAGTCCGTTGAGCTTGGCCGTGCAGTACACGATCGGATCGATCAGCGCGCTGCCCTCGAGCTTGAACGGCAGATCCTGCTGCAGCAGCGAGAGTCCGTCGGCGAGCGGCACCCAGCCCCCGCCGGGCGGCGTGATCGGGTTGTACTGCAGCGCGTTGTCGCTCACGTCGCGCGGGACTTTCGGATTGACCAACGGGCCCGAGCTCAAGCTGCCCGCGGCCTGCACGTCGAGGAAGTACGTTCCCGGCCCCAGCGGCGGCAGCCAGCTCAGGTCGACCGTGCAATCCATGATCGGCCGCAAGTTGCTGGTCAGCGCGGAGGACAGCACGCGATAGACGTTGGTGAACTGCGCTCCGCCCAGCCGGTTGGTCGTCGAATCCCCGGCGAGCAGGGTGCCGCCGGCGGCCGGGCTTCCGCTCCACACCTGCACGGTGACCGAGGTCAGCGTGCTGGTCGTGGTCGAGCCGGACTGGTAGGCGAACCAGTGCAGCGCGGAAAGCGTCCACGTCGCGCCCGCGGGCACCGTGAAGTCGTCGGCGACGCGGTAGCCCGCGCTGCTGGAATGGCTGTAGCCGTAGGTGTTGTAGCCGGACTCGACGATGCTGACGTCCGCGCCTGCGAATCCGACGCCGGTGCCGGAGATGAAGGGGCCGTTGTCGTGCAGCAGCGAGGAGTAGCTGCCGCCGCCGGGCGCGGGAAGCTTGGCCTGCGCCGGTACGGGGCCGGGGAGCGCCGTGCGGGCGATCGAACCGCCCGGCGCGCCGTCCGTGGCTTGCGCCAGCAACGGGGCCGTGCCGATCGCGGCGAGAACGCCGGCGGTGCTGAGAAATCGAAGTAGCGAACTCAAGGTGAATGCCGGCCGGGGGGTTCTCGCTGCCGCGGGACCGGCCTGGGGACACGCACCAAGACTACCCCAGCCGTCCCTGGATGGGTCGCGGCGGCGGCGGGGTGCTCAGCGGGGGGCCTTCAGCGCCGATCAGCCCGCTCGGGAACGTCCAGGGCATAGCGCTGCTCCGTCTCGTCTTGGCGCAGGTTGCCGCGGGCTCGAATCGCATCGCGCCGCTTGGCGAAGTCGAGCTTGTTGCGGTCCCACTGCGGTCCCGCGAGCCCGCGAAACCGTTCGTTCAGCGGGGGGTTGCCAAGTCCGGCGCAATCAGGGGCAAACGACGTATTCCAAGCCGCCCGACAGCGTGGTGTTGTTCGGCGCGACGAAGCCCGGATCGCGTCCCCACCATTGGCAATAGATCGTCGTGCCCACGCTGCTGAGCGCGGCCAGGGGCGTGCCGCCGAGCGCGCCGACCGCGAAGGCGTTCATGTCGATCGAAAGCACGCCGCTGCAATCGTTCGGCGGCGGATTGCCGCCGGAGGTCACCGCGGGCGTGCGCTTGATCGGCGTGCTCACGCACAGCGTGCCGCCCTGGAAGGCCGCGCCGCCGCGCCCGCTCGTGCCGTAGAACAAAAGGCCGCTCTTGTTGTTGAGCACCTGCGTCGCGCTGACGACGAAACCCGAACCCGCGCTCGCACTGGGCAGGCCGGTCGTGCCGATCGCCGGCGTGCAACCCAGCGAGTTCGGTTTGGGATTGCAGTAGGTCTGGATCGACGCGGCGCAGTCGGGATCGAGCCTGCCGGCGATGTTCGCCAGCGGCAGCTGGCCGGGCAGCGAGCCTGAGCTCGTGTGCAGCGTGTTGTTCGGGCCGCTGGTCCAGCCCGGCTGCGCGTGCATGCTGATCTCGTCCAGGTTCGACGAACCCGCCGGATCGCCGTCGGAATCCAGGGACTCCGCGCTGGCGAGCGCGCTGTTGATGTCCTGTCCGAGGTTGATCGATTGGCGCAGCTGCCAGCCGTAGGCATTCCACCCTTCGCCGCCTTGGGGGTTGGAGTGGCACACGCCGCAAGCTTGCCCGTGGCCCGCGATCACGTTGTCGTCGCTCAGCGAGTTGGGGTAATAGCTGTTCCAGGCGTTGTAGTAATAGGGATAGGCGCGAGCCGAGACGGCCAAGCCGACGAAAGCGGCGCCTAGGAGCCAGAGGGAGAGATGCTTGGTCGTGCTCATGCTGAAGGGCAAGGTGTGCGCGGTGGACTGCGGAACATAGGTCAACGACGCTTGCCATCCACATGCTACTTCGCGTTCGCGAGCCTCCGCATGACACGCTCTTCGTACGACGCATGAACCGGACGTCATCGAATTCACCCTGAATCGGGGACGTCCAGGCGCACGCGGTCTTCGCGGCCTGCCGAGCGACGAGCGCGCAGCTGCGTCGGCGGCCGGCAGCTGTCGCTACGTGCCGGAGGGGCGCGCCAAGGCCGCGCGATACCAGCTCAGCGTCTCCGCAAGACCCTGCGCCATCGTCCACTTCGGCTTCCAGCGCAGCCACGCGCGCGCCTTGGCGCAATCGAGGTACTGGCGCGGGATCTCATGCGTGGCGTGGTTCTGCACCACCGGGGGCAGGTCCTCGCGGCCGACCAGCTGCGCGAGCAATTGCACGAGTTCCAGCACCGACATCGGCGTCTCGGTGCCGAAGTTGAAGGCCTGGCCGTGCAACTTCGCATCGTCCATCGCGTCGGCGAGCTCGAGGTAGGCCCCCACCGCGTCGCGCACGTAGAAGTAGTCGCGCACGAAGCTGCCGTCGCTGCGCACGATCGGCCGCTCGCCGGCGAGCAAGGAACGGATCGTGCCCGGGATCAATCGGTTGTAGTTGAGGTCGCCGCCGCCGTAGAGATTGCCGCAGCGCGTGATCGCGACCGGCGTCTTGTACGTGTGGAAGTACGAGAGCGCGATCAGATCGGTGCAGGACTTCGAGACGTCGTAGGGATAGCGGCCCTGCAGCGGGGCGTCCTCGGTGTAGGGCAAGCGCTCGTGCTCGCCGTAGGCCTTGTCGCTGGAGGCCACCACGACGCGCTTCACGAGCTTGTGGTTCTCGCGCACGGCCTCGAGCAGGTTCCAGGTGCCGCGCACGTTGCTTTCGAAAGTCGAAAGCGGCGAGCGCGAGGCCGTGCCGACGATGGTCTGCGCGCCCAGGTGCAGCACGGTCTCGATCTCGTACTCGTTCAGGACGCGCTCGAGCAGCGGCGCGTCCTCCAGCTCGCCGCGCACCGCGTTCACCCCGGCGAAGAGGCCCTCGCTGACCAGGCGCGAGGCAGGCACCCAGTCGCGCAGCAGCACGGTCACGTGCGCGCCACGGCGCACGAGCTCCTCGGTCGCGTGCGAGCCCAACAGGCCGCTCGCGCCGGTGACGAAGACGTTGCGGCCCTTCCAGGAGCTCACGCCCACACCTTCCACGGCGGATGGGGCTTGGCCCAAAGTTCATTGAGCGTCAGCGCTTCCTTGTAGGTGTCCATCGAGAACCAGAAGCCCTGGTGCACGAACAGCGCGAGTTCGCGCTCCTTCGACAGTTGCTCCAGCGGCCCGGTCTCCAGGATGCACTCGGGATCCAGGTAGGCGAAAATGCGCCGGTCCATCACGAAGAAGCCGCCGCTGGTCAGGTCGGTGGTCATCGGCTTCTCCTGCCAGTACGAGACGATCTCGTTGTCGTCCGACTTGATCACGCCGTAGCGCGAACGCGGGTGGAAGCCGGTCAGCGTGGCGATGCGCTTCTTCTCCTTGTGGAAGGCCACCAGCTTGTCGAGGTCCACGTCGGACAGGCCGTCGCAGTAGTTGAACAGGAAGCTGTCGCCTTCGATGTGCTTCTGGCAGCGGAACAATCGCCCGCCGGTCTGCGTGCGCGCGCCGGTCTCGACGAAGGTGATCTCCCAGTCCTCGACGTCGCCCTCGCCGGGCAACGTGCGCACCTTGCCGCTCTTCAAATCGAGCGTGAAGTCGCGCTCGCGTGACTGGTAGTTGAGGAAGTAGTCCTTGACCTGATCTCCCTTGTAGCCGAGCGCCAGCACGAAGCGCCGATAGCCCCACTTGTAGTAGATGCGCATCAGGTGCCAGAGGATCGGCCGGCCGCCGATCTCCACCAAGGCCTTGGGCTTGAACTCGGTCTCCTCGCGCATGCGCGTGCCCTCGCCGCCGCACAGGATCACGACCTGTTCCTTCTTCCACTGCATCTGGGCCATGGGACGGCGATTCTCGCGCGGTTGCGGGGACGAGTTCAAACCTTCTCGAGGATCCTGGGCAACGGCAGCGGCAGGATGAAGCGCCCGCCGCGCCGCGCATACTCGGCCTGCTGGCGCACGATCTCCTCGGCGAAGTTCCAGGCCAGAATCAACACGAAGTCGGGTTGGCGCTCCAGAAGTGTCGCCACGGGCAGCACGGGCAGGTGCGAGCCGGGTGTGAAAAGGCCGACCTTGAGCGGATTCTTGTCGACGGTGTATTCCACCAGTCGCGTGTCGATGCCGCAGTACTGCAACAGCGTGTTGCCCTTGGCCGGCGCGCCGTAGGCCGCGACGCTCTTGCCCGCGGAGTGCAGTTGCTCCAAGAGCGCGAGCAGCGCCCGCTTGTTCTCCGCGACCTCGCGCGCGAAGCGCTGGTAGCGCTCGATCGAAGTCCAGCCGGCGCGCCGCTCCGCCGCCGCGAATTCGAGCGCCTGCGCCGAGTGACCCAAGCCCCGCTTCGCCGGAGCGCCGAAGACGCGCACGGATCCGCCGTGCACCGCGTGGCGCTCGACGCGCTCGATCACCATTTTGGCGCCTTCGAACAGCCGCATCAGCGCGCTGACCGAGAAGTAGCACAGGTGCTCGTGGTAAACCGTGTCGTACTCCAGGCGCTCGACGAACTCGCCCAGGTAGGGCACTTCGAAGATCGCGCGGCCCTCGTCGCCGATCACTTCGCGCGCGCCGCGCAGGAAACCCAGCGTGTCGTCGACGTGCGCCAGCACGTTGTTGCCGATCAGCGCCTTGGCCGGACCGAACTCGGCGCGCAGCCGGCGTCCTTCATCGTGGCCGAAAAAGCGATTGACGCTGGGCACGCCGGATGCGACCGCGCGCTCGGCGATGTTGCTCGCGGGCTCGACGCCGAGCACGCGAACGCCGTGCGCCTGGAAGCAGCGCAAAAGGCTGCCGTCGTTGCTGGCTACCTCGACCACCAGATCGTCCTTGCCCAGCCGCAGGCCTTCGACGACCGCGCGCGCGTACTCGCGGTTGTGCGCCGCGATCGTGTCCGAGGTGCCGGTGACGTAAATGTAGTTCGAGAACAACTGCTCCGCGGGCACGACGTCGAGCAGTTGCACCAGCGAGCAGGCGGGACAGAACCAGACCACCAACGGGTAGCGCGCCTCCGAGGCGAACTCGGCAGCGCTGCGCGGGAAGGAATTGGCCAGCGCCGTCGAGCCAAGGTCGACGACGAGCTTCAGATCACTGCCTGCGCAGGCGCGGCAGCTGGTGCGACGTGTGTGGGACGGGCTCACGGAGATCGGCGGGGAGGACGAGGCCCGATGATCGGCAAACGGCGCATCGCAGGTGGAGAGGATAGTACGGAGTCAGACTCCAATCGCAACTATTCGATCGCCCGCACCGAGCACGCAGCTGGCGCGCTCGGTTCGGGCGATCGAATAGTTGCGATTGGAGTCTGACTCCGTACCCCGCTCGCCGACAGACTCAGGGTCTCAGGACGCTGACGTCCAGGCTGTTCAGCAGGTAGTACTCGCCCGCCGGCAGGCTGATCTCAAGCTCGAAGGGACGCGCGGCATCGAAGCTGGAAGGCGTGAACACGAGCTTGCTGCGGGCTTCGATCAGCAGCGGCTTGGCGCCTGGCTCGCGGACCTGGGTGAGCCTGATGCGGAGCGTCTCGGCCCGCGTGATCTCGCGCACGCTGATCGGAATCTGGAGCGCGCTGATGCAACCCGCGGTCGACAGCGCCTTGGCACGCTCGGCAGGCGTGGCCGGCGGCTGGAGTTCCGTGGTGCGTCCGCGCCCCAGCAGCGTGGGCGGGCGCGAGCCCGGCTGGTTGAAGCGCAGCGTGACGGTGCGCGCCGAGCCGAGCTCGAATTCGTCGAGGCTCTCCTGATTGCCGATCGAACGCGGCGCGCCCTTGCCCAGACCGAGATCGGCCAGGCTCGGCACCTCGAAGCGCTGCCGCACTCCCATCAGCACGGAACGCAAATCCAGGTCGGGCCCATCGGTCACGGCATTGAGGAACTCGATCACTCCCGCAAGGTACGCGACCGTCGGCGTGAGCTGATCGCCGTCCATCAGCGGGTAGTTGTCGATCGACGTCACGTGCAGCTTCCAGCCGTTCTCGACCAGCGCGGCAAGCTCCGTGGCGTCGAGATCGCTGCTCGCCGATTCGGCCTTGCCTCCGCCGATCACCGGGCGCGTGCGACCGTCGTTCTCCTCGTTCGCGCCGCGCAGCTTGAATGCGATCTTGCGCGCGCGGTCGGCGCCGTCGAGCCGCGCATGCACGGACGGCGTGTCGAGCGCGGCGCCGGTCTCGAGTTCGATGCCGTAGGCGCGGAAGACCTCCACCGCCATCAACCGCGCACGGCCGGAATCGAACAAGCCCATGGCCGAGTTGCCGAAGGAAATCGGGATGCGGGGGACGTACGTGACACCCGCCGTCGCTTCGGTCGCGGCCGCGCGATGCATGATCGAGCTCCACAGCCAGGAGCTCTGGGGACGCTCCTCGGCCAGGCGCTGCAGCATGGCGACGACCTGCGCCTCGCGCTCGGCCTCGCCCGGGCTGCCTGCGGAAAGCGCCAAGGCCGCGCAGGCGGCGCCGAACAGCGCGCGCCTGCGCTCACGATTGCGCGGCGCGAGCAGGGCCTGGAACTGCTGCGCGCTCAAGCCGCGCGGGTACCCCGGCAGGTAGGTTGGCGGAACCTGGACGTGCACCAAACGGATGCGATCGGTCTTCATGACGCGCTCACCTCGTGAAAGAGATCTTCCAGGACTTCGAGCGGACGGTGATTGGGGTTGTAGTGGCGATCGAGGAAGCGCAGGTTGCGCTGGGCGTACAGCTTCGAGGCGATCGAGTCGGCCGCGAGCGTCACCGCGCGCTCGTGCGCGCACAAGAGCTCGTCGACCGCGCGCAGCGATCCCTTCGTGCGCAGGTTGAGGCAGGCGCAATTCGAGGCGCAGCGCTCGCGGATGCCGCAATCGCGACATTCCTCGGGCCGCTTGCCGCCGTGTTCGGCAAAGAGCCGCCGCATGGCTCCCTCGTCCACGCCGCGATCGACGTGGCCGATGCGCCAACGCGCGTCCTCGAAAAACTCGATGCAGGGATAGATCCAGCCCTCGGGGTCGACGCCGTACTGCCGCACGCCGGCGCAGCAGCTCTCCTCGCGATGCTCGGCATGGCGCGTGCGCGCGTCGATCTTGCTGTCGAAGGGTGCGAGGTAGAAACGCTCGCCGCGCTCCAGCCAATCCACGTAGCGCAGCGCCAACGCGGCATAGGACTGTTGCAGGCGATCGAAGCCGGCTTGCGACCAGTCCTGATCGACTGCGAGGCTGGATGCGAGCAGGCGGCTGCCACGTTCGAAGAGCCATGCGGCCGAGGCGTCCAACGCGTGACAATTCCTCGGCGTCAGCACCTGGTAGGTCGCAAACGGCGTGCGCTCGGCGACCAGGGCCTCGAGTGCGCGTTCGACGGCCTGCGAGCTGGCCTCGCCGTTCGCGAAGGGCCGGCCTTGATCCTGCACGTCGGGGCCGCCGTCGACCGAAAGCGAGACGAAAAGCGCGGTCTCGCGCGCGAAGCGCGCGAACGAACGGTCAAGCCGCGTGCCGTTGGTGCACAGCTTCGCACTGACCAGGACTCCCCGCGAGAGCCCGATCTGACGCAGCAGCGGCCAGGTCTCCTCGATCAGCTCGCGGTGCAGCAGCGGCTCACCGCCGAAGTAGGTCAGCGCGATCCGATCGTGCCCCGCGTCGATCAGCCATTCGAGAGCGCGCCGCGCGATCTCGGGCTGCATGAGCGGCCCCTTCACGTGCCGCTGGTAGCAGTACGTACAGGCCAGATTGCAGTCGCGTGTGAGCTGGAGGACGAGCTGCATGGGAATGCGGCGCCTTGGACGCCCGCAAGCCTAGTTCCCTTCCCGCCGGAGAACTACAGCCCCGCTCGCGCTCTCGCGCTCCCTCGGCGTCGACAGATCGTACGGTACCAGGCTCGACTTCATCACCCTTCCCGGCGTCGCGCGCGGGGCGCGCGCCGCCGGGAAGGGTGATGAAGTCGAGCCTGGTACCGTACGATCGATCGCTGCCCGATCAAGGCAGCGGCCCGCGCTCGCGCAGGAAGGCTAGCGAGCGTTCGACGCCCTCGACGATCGTGGTCTGCGGCGTCCAGCCGCCGGTCAGGGCGCGCAGGCGCTCGACGCTGACGTCGCCGTGGTCCATCTCCTCCGGCCGCGTCGGCAGGGCGCCGAAGCGCAGGCGCGCGGGTGGGATGGCCAGCACGCGCGCGGCGAACAAAGCGAACTCGCGCACGCTGGCCAGCGTGCCGGTGGCCAGGTTGACGATCCGCGCCTCGGGCGCCTCGTCGGCGGGCACCAGCGCGAGCCGCACCAGCCCTTCGGCGGCGTCCGCGATGTACGTGAAGTCGCGCCGCTGCAGCCCCTCGCTGAGCGCAAGCTCGTCCTCGTGCTGGGCCGCCGCGAGCAAGGAGGGCAGCAGGCGGCCTGCGTGCTCGCCAGGGCCGTAGATCGTGAACAGCCTCGCGGCGATCGCGCGCATGCCGCGCGCCTGAGCCCCCTGGACGACCGCCAGCGTGCCGCGCAGCTTGGTCGTGCCGTACAGGGTCGTCGGCGCGGCGCGTCCTTCCTCGCTCAGGTTGCCGCGCAGGCGCCCGTACTCCAGCGCCGAACCCGCGTGCACCATGGCCTGCCGCCCCCAGTTGAGGTCGCGCGCGCGCAACATCGCGGCGGCGATCTCCTCGGGCAGCTCCGCGTTGATGCGCAGCGCCAGCGCCTCGTCGCGCTCGCCACGATCGACGCCGTAACCGGCGAGGTTGAAGACCAGGGCGGGCCGCACCTCCTCGACCAGCGCCGTGGCGATGCCGGGCCGCGCCAGATCGGCCTGGCGCACGTCGCCGAGGATTTCCCAGGTGTCGAAGACCGCGCGCGCGATTTGCGCGTCGCGCACGGCGAGCGTCAGGCGCGCGCCGTGGCTGCACAGCTCGCGCGCCACCCAGCGCCCGATGAACCCCGCGGCGCCGAAGACCACACAGCGCTGGCCGGAGAGCGCGCGGAAGTCGAGCGGCTCGCTCATTTCGCCTCCCAGGCTTGCGCCTCGTTCGCAGCCAAGGGCCCTGCGAGCAGCTCGAACCCGCGGCCGGTGCGCGAAGGCCCGGCGACGATCCACACCGGACGGTCGGCGTAGTGCGCGAGCAACTCGCGGCGAACCTGAGCGTCGCGATCCCAGGCGTACAGCGGCGCGTCGGCGTTCCAGTCGAGCGGGTTGTAGATCGCGGCCGAGGCGTAATCAGGATGGCGCTCGCCTTGCACGAGCACCAGGCTGCGGCCGAAGTCGTGCTCGCTCTCCAGCGCGCGGATGCCCGGCTGCATGCCGCGGTAGTGGAAGTACTTGTCGAAGCAACGCCAGGGCATGAACGTGAGCATGGCGCTCGCGATCGCGAGAGCAAGGCCGAGACGCGCGCGCGCCGCCGCCTCGCCCAGCCGCGTGCACAGCGCTTCGAAGCCCGCGCCGGCGAGCCACACGCAGGGCACGAGCACCAGGTACCAGTAGCGCGCGCCGAAATCCGGCCCGCCCGCGAACCAGTACAAGCCGTTCGCCGCGATCACGGCGACGATCACGCTCGCGCAGGCGCGCACGAAACGCCGCCGCGGACTCCAGAGCAACCCCAGCACGACGAGCAGCAGTCCGCCGCTGGCCCAGCCGAACAGCTCGACGTCGAGCGCAAAGGCGTTGAACTGCGAATTGACCAGCGCCTGGAACGGCGTGTGCCCCGGCCAGGGATCGAGCCCGCCCCAATCCAGTCCCTTGTCGGGTCCGAAGCCCAGATCGTTCTTGCCTGGGCCGTAGACACGGTCGACGTAGTCCATGATCGGGTGGCGCGACGCGGACCCGGTCAGTTCGCGGTTGTAGGGCAGCACCGCGGCGCCGCTGATCGCCGTCGCCAACACCAGGCACGCGACCGCGCGCAGCGGAAGACGCGCTCCGCCCATGCCGATCGACCACAGTCCGAGCAACAGCGCGAGCACCAGACCTTCCAGCGGCCGGATCCAGCTCACCACGCCGATCGCAAACCCGGCGAGCGCCGTCCACGCGATCGGCTGCGCACGCCGCGCGCGCGCGACGCCGAGCGCAGCGGTCAGCGCGCAGACATTGGTCCAGGTGTGGGTCATGAAGCTCATGCCCAGGAACAGGAACCAGGGCGAGCAGGCCAGCAGCAGCACGCACACGCGCGCGCTCGCGCGGCTGCTGATCTCGCGCACGAAGGCATAGAGCAGCAGGATCGTCAGGCCTGAGAGCAGCGGATTGACCAGCCATGCCGCGCCGAAGAAGGCGCCGGCCGCGAGCGCGAGCGGCCAACCTGGAGGCACCGGCGAGAACCAGCGCTCGCCGACCGTGAGCATCAAGTCGACGTCGAAGGCCTGCGGCACCGGCGGTGCGCTCAGCGCGAGTTCGCCCGCGGCGAAAGTGCGCGCGTGGAACAGGTACGCAACCTCGTCGGGCACGTGCGGGTGCCTCTCGTAGACGAAGAAAGCGAGCAGCGCGGTCGCGAGCGTGACGCCCGCGGCGGCGATCCACGCGAAGCGATCAAGCCCGCCGGGTTGCACGTCCGTCGTCGTTTCGCCGAAAGTCCGCTGCCACCAAGCCTGGAATCGCTCGACGAACGCCGCGGGCGCCGCTTGTGCCGCAAGCACCCACGTCGCCAGCGCGACCATGGCCAGCAGCGAGGATACGAGCAACTCGGCCGCATACGCCTCCGGTGGCCGCGCGATCTTCGCGCGCGAGCAGGCCAGCACGATCGCGAGCAAAGCCAGCTGCCACCCGGCGAAATTCGCTCCCAGCCAGGTCCTCTCGTTCGCTGCACCTCGCGTGGTCCGTCGAATGATCGCCGCCGCGACCATCACGGCCTGCAACACGAGCAGCGTCGCGCAGCACCACCACAACGTGGACGGATCATCCGGCACGCGCACGTGCTGATACCCAACACGCGGCCCGGCCTGCGTCACTCCCAACGACGCCGCCTGTCCCGCGACCGCGAGCCCAGCCCAGCCGAGGAATGCGGACGAACTGCCGCTCGCCGTCGTCGCTCGAGGTTCGCTCGCCATGGAGTGCCGACATCATTGGCCGAAGGGCGCTCCTGGCGCAAAGGAATCCTGCGCGAGTGCCGGTCGAACCGGAAGCTCGTCGGATCAGACGGGTTTCATCCGACGCGCTCGGGGCTCAAGGCCCGATCACGAACGAGATCGGATTGCTGAGCGCCCAGCCCGCGGGCGCGCTGCTCGAACTCGTCAGCGACTGGAACGAGTACGTCCAGCCGATCAAGGCCGGGTCGTTCGGCAAACTGCGAGTCATCGTGTAGGGCAGGAGTGCCGGGAGCGTGACGGTCGCCAGCAACTGCGTGCGGCTGGGCGCCAGATAGGAAACGCCGAACGTCGTCAACTGCGGACGCTGCAGCGGCCGCCTCATCAGCAGCAGGCTGGACTGTGCACCAGGCGCGCCCCATTGCTCGAAGCGCAACATCTGTCCCGGTCGTGCCTCACCGTCGATGTGCAGCGGCTCGAATTCGAAGCTGCCCATGTCGCTGCCCGCCAGCGTGTCGAGGTCGCCGTCGTAGGGCCGCACGTGGCCCAGCAGATCGACGCGGCCCGTCGCGTCCGGATCGCCGATCTCCAGGCACGGGCTGCCCCAGCGCAAGCGATAGTCGCCGCCAGCAGGATCGACGAACAACGGATCGGCCGCGATGCAGCCCGGCTGCCCGAGCAGATCGCCGTCCGCGGAGTTCGACCAGTTCGCGTAGCACGGCTGGTAGAGATCGAGGTCGTCGGCGTTGCCGGCGACCACGCTGTTGTTGAGGTTCACGGCGTTGCTCCAGGTCGAGCGCAACCCTGCTTCGGCATTGTGCGCGATCGTGCAATCCAGGATGTCGAAGCCGCCGTTGCCGCTGATTCCGCAGCCTTGGTTGCGGGAGAACAGGCAAGCGCGGGCGTTCAGTTGTGCGAAGCTGGGGTATTGAGGAATCGATGCCGACACCACGCCGTGTCCGCCATTGTCGATGATCCGAAAACCCTGCATTTGAACGCTCGCGCTGGAATAGGCTCCCGCCGTGAGCACCACACCCTCGCGCGTGCAGGAGCGAATCTCCCCGTTGACGAGAGTCACGCCGACTCCCCCGTAGTAGCCGCCGCTAGCCACGATTCCCCGGTCGCAGTCGCGGATCACGAGCCCCGTGAATCTCGCGCCGGCGCCGGAGCCGACAGGCCAGAAGCTCTGCCCCGAGCTCACGGACACTGCCGCACCCGACATCGACTCGATCACGATGTCGCTGAACGAGGGGTTCGCTTGGTTGAGTTCCCATTCCATGTAGGGGGTGAAGGCCGACACGTCGATCCCTCCGGAGCCGTTGCGCAGAGTCAGGCCATCGACGCCGCTGATCTCGCTGATCGGTCCCGTGATCCACGGCCACTCCACGCCCGTCGAGTAGCCAAGGAGCCCTGCGCCGCCGCCGTCCAGGATGGTGTGCGCGCTGCCCTGCGTGCCGACGATGCGAATGCCCTCGTGCGGCTGCAGCGGAAAACTCTCGCCGAGCAGCGAGTCGTAGACCCCGGGCGCGACATGGACCGTCTCAGGATTGCCCGGCACGGTCGCCACCGCGTGCGTGATCGTGCGCCACGCGGTCTGCGGCGTGAGGCCGTCGTTGGCGTTGTTGCCGGTGAGCGCATCGACGTACCAATCGCCGGCTTGGAGCGGGTTGGCACCGGCGAACGCGGAGGCGAGCAGGATCAAGGCCAGCAAGCCCTGCTTGGGACGCAGGGCTCCGTGCGAAATCCCACATGCTCGACGCTGCCCGGCCACCGCCACGCTGTTCTGAGCTTCCATGCTGACCTCCGCTGGCCGTGCCGCGCTCCTTTGGCGCGGCGGCGACTCTGCGACCAAGGCACGGAGCCGCTCTCGGCAACCATCAGGCTAGGCCGGAACTGACCTGCCGCGATACGCCACCGTGCGTACACAGCCAGGGACATTCGTCGGGCCTTGGTGACGCCCCTGTGGAGGATGCGCGCGAGTTGCCCGAGCAAGTCGAGGAACTCCGGGCGAATCAGCCGCCCTCGGCGCAGCGCTCACGCGCCTCCACCAGCCGATACAGTACGCGCCCCCATGGCCTTCCTCGCCTGCGTCCCGCTGCGCCTGTTCCTGGTCTGCTGGATCGGCTTCTGCGTGTTCTTCTCGACGAACATCGTTCGCGAGCACTACCCGGCCTTCACGCTGATCGAGAACGGCGACTTCCGCTGCGATCAGTACCTGGGCTGGCACGCGGACATCTTCGAGCACACCGACGGGCACTCCTACGTCGGCAACAACGTGATGGGCTCGCTGATCGCGGCGGTGCCCTTGTTCGTGTTCGATCCGCTGCTCGACGCGATCGAGGCGCACTCGCAGCGCAAGCTCGCCGAGTCGCGGACGCCGCCGGACACGACCTTCGCGACCAAGTATCCCAACCGCGCGAACCTGTTCAAGGCGGCGAAGCTCGCGGGCAAGGATCTGCGGCTCGGCGCGTCGGCGCTGATCACCAGCGTGTTCCTGATGGCGCCGCTCTCGGCGCTGTTCTGCGTGCTCGTCTACCTGTTCCTGATGCAGCGCGGCGTCGAGCGCTCGCGCGCGGTCTGGCTCGCGTTCCTCTTCGGCTTCGGCACGCCGATCTGGTACCGCACCGGGCACTTGAACCACAACATGTTCCTGATGGAGGCCTTGTTCGGCGCCTTCCTGTTGTTGTTCGTGAAGCCGGGGCGCGTGTACGAGGTCAGCCTGTCGCGCCGAGCGTGGGCGGGATTGCTGCTTGGACTCTCCGTGTCGCTCGATTACGCCGGAGCGATTCCGGCGGTCGTGCTCGGCCTGTACTTCCTGTGGAACCGCGGCACGAGCGCGGGCTGGAGCAAGGCGCTGCGCGAATCGGTCCCCGCGCTTCTCGCGGCGCTGCCGCCGATCCTGTTCCTGTTCTGGAGCCAGAAGATCATGTACGGCGGCTGGTTCACGCCGGGGCAGTTCGTGATGCGGCCGGTGAACTACACCGAAGTCGGCATGAAGGGCATCGACTGGCCCTCGCTCGAGGTCTTCTTCAAGAACCTTTTCGCGCCGGGCTGGGGCTTGTACACGTTTGGGCCGCTGCTCTTGATCGCGCTGTGGCCCGCGCCGCGCGCGGACGAAGCGCATTGGATCCTGCCGCGCCGCGAGCGGCGCTGGGCGCTGGCGCTGGTCGTCACGTTCCTGCTGTGGAACGCCGCGAACGTCTACTCGCTGATGCAGTTCAACTCCGGCTTCCGCTACCTGCTGCCGATCGTGCCCTTCGCTTTCCTGCAGGCCTCCGATCGCCTGGCGCGCATGAAGCAGCCGGCGCTTGCCTGCATCACCGCGGCGGTGCTTTTCCACGGCCTGATCCTGTGCATGACGCGCGAGGTCAACGACACCGAGAAGATCCTGCGCGACCGCGCGGTGGCCGAGGGCGTGTCCGAGACGCAGCTGCCGGGCTACTGGAACGCGCTGCTGACGCAGACGCCGATTCCGATGGCCTACCGCCGCGTCTTCCACGCCGCGCCGCCGGAGGACGCGCAGGGTCTGCAGCTGCCGTGGCTGACCGTCCTGGCGCAGACTCGCCTCGACGACGCCCGACTGCGAAGTTCTTTCCTGCCTCTGGCGCTGATGGCGCTCTGCGGCGCGATCGCCTGGCTGCTGTGGATCGCTGGCGAGCGGTTGGAACGCTCGCGAGCGCGCCGCTAGGATTTTTTCCCCCAGGCTTCCAGGCTTTCGGCTGCTTGTGCCGAATCGCCGCTCGGCCCGTGACCGATCCTGCCCTGCCCACGCCCTGCATGCCGAAGTCCCCGCCCAAGGTCGATCTCGTGATCCCCGTCCTCAACGAGGCCGTGGCGCTGGAGAAGAGCGTGCGCAGCGTGCGCGAATTCCTGGGTCGGAGCTTCCCCTACCCCTGGCAGATCACCGTCGCCGACAACGGCTCGAAGGACGGCACCTTCGAGATCGCGCAGCGCCTCTCGAAGGAATTCGCCGACGTGAAGTGCTTCCGGCTGGAGCAACGCGGCCGCGGGCGCGCGCTGCGGCACGCGTGGACGAATTCCGACGCGGACATCGTCGCCTACACCGACGTCGACTTGTCGACGGAGCTGGAGGCCTTGGAGAAGCTGTGCCGCGCGATCCACGAACAGGGTTACGACCTGGGCACCGGCTCGCGTCTCTTGCCGCAGAGCCAAGTCACGCGCGGCCCCAAGCGCGAGTTCATTTCGCGCTGCTACAACCTGTTCGTGAAGTGCGTCCTGTTCACGCACTTCTCCGACGCGCAGTGCGGCTTCAAGGCCGTGTCGAGCCGCGTGGTGCGCGAGATCGTGCCGCAGGTCAAGGACGAGGCCTGGTTCTTCGACACCGAGTTGCTGACGCTCGCGGAGAAGCAGGGCTTCAGGATCTTCGACCAGCCGGTGCGCTGGATCGACGACGACGACAGCCGGGTCAAGATCCTCAGCACGGCCTGGGAGGACATCAAGGGCGTGCTGCGCGTGCGCGCTTGGCTGTGGAGCAGCGAGTTCCGCTCGCTGCAGCGCGCGCGCCGCGCGACGACCGCCTAGCGGCAGTACAGAGCCGCGACAAGACAACAAGATCGAGCGGCCCGAACGCCGGCTCGCGTCTGGGCCGCTCGTTCTCGTGGTTGTTCGTCGCGGCTGCGTGCTCCTCGCCGGGTCACGGACAGACTTCGTATTCCAATCCGCCGGAGAGCTGGGTGTTGAAGGGCGCCGCGAAACCCGGGTCGCGGGCCCACCACTGGCAGTTGACCAGCGTGCCCGGAACCGTGAGCGCCGCGAGCGGCGTGCCGCCGAGCGCTCCGACGGCGAAGGCATTCATGTCGAAGGAGAACGCGCCCGAGCAATCGTTCGGCGGCGGATTGCCCCCCGAGTTGAGCGCCAGCGCGCGCAGGACCGGCGGAGCGATGCACAAGGTTCCGCCCTGGAACGGTGCGGAGTCGCGGCCGTTGACGCCGTAGAACAGCAGTCCTGACTTGTTGTTGATCAAGTCGCTGCAGGTCACCAGGAATCCGGAGCCCGCCGTGGCGCTGGGCACGCCGCTCGATCCGATGCTCGGCAGGCAGAACTGGGAGTTGAACTTGGGCGAGCAGTACACCGTGGGATTGCCCATGCAGGGCGCGGGCCCGGTGCGCGCCACGCTGTGCGCCGCAGCCGCCCCGGGCGCGATCTCGACGAACACCGAACCCGCTGGCGCGGCCGGCACGTTGCACTGGCCCGCGTTGTTGCGTCCCCAGGCGACGAGGCTGCCGTCGCTGCGCATCGCCAGACTGTGGTCCTCGTACCCGTTGGCCTGCGTGTACACCACGCCCGCCGGCAGCGCCGGCACGTCGCACTGGCCGAAATCGTTGCGACCGAAGGCCACCAGATTGCCGTCGCTGCGGCGCGCCAGCGAGTGCTCGTCGCCGGCGGAGACCGCCACGTAGCTCAGGCCCGCGGGCAGCGCGGGCACGTTGCACTGGCCCTGGGAGTTGTCGCCCCAGGCCACGACCGTCCCGTCGCTCAGACGCGCCAGGCTGTGGCCGAGACCGGCCGCGGCTTCCGCGTAGCTCAGGCCCGCCGGCGGCGGCGGCACGTTGCACTGGCCCTGGGAGTTGTCGCCCCAAGCCACGAGCGTTCCGTCGCTCAGGCGCGCCAGCGAATGCTCGACGCCCGCGATCACCGCGACATACGTCAGCCCCGCCGGCGGCGCGGGCACGTTGCACTGGCCGAAGAAGTTCGAGCCCCAGGCTTGCGCCAGTCCATCGCTGCGCAATCCCAGGGTGTGACTGTCGCCCGCCGCGACGCCGGTGTAGGACAGACCCGCCGGCAGCGCCGGGACATTGCATTGGCCGTTGCCGTTCGAGCCCCAGGCGCTCAGCGAGCCGTCGCTCAGTCGCGCCGCGGTGTGCCGGCTGCCGGCGGCGACGTCCTCGTAGCTCAGTCCCGCGGGCAGCACCGGCACGTTGCACTGCGACTCGGAGTTGGAGCCGAAGAGCACCGCCGCTCCATCGCTGCGCCGCGCCGCGGTGTGGTAGACGCCGGCCGAGACCGAGGTGTAGGTCTGGCCCGCGGGCAGCGCGGGAACGCTGCACTGGCCGAAGGTATTGCTGCCCCAGGCCAGCACCGAACCGTCGCTGAGGCGCGCCGCCGAGTGCTCGTAGCCACCCGCCGCGCTGACGAAGCTCAAGCCCGCGGGCGGCGCAGGCACGTTGCATTGGCCCGCGGTATTGTTGCCCCACGCGAGCAGCGAGCCATCGCTCAGGATCGCCAGCGAGTGGGTGATCCCCGCCGTGATCTCGACGCAGGTCGTGCCTCCGGGCAGCGGCGGCACGTTGCACTGGCCGTAGAAGTTGTCGCCCCAGGCCACCACCGATCCGTCGCTGCGCCGCGCCAGCGAGTGGCTCCAGCCCGCGGCGACCTCGACGTAGGTGAGTCCTCCCGGAAGCGCGGGCACGGTGCATTGGCCGTTGGAGTTGTCGCCCCAGGCCAGCACCTGGCCGTCGCTGCGCCGCGCCACCGTGTGGTAGACACCGAGCGCGGCCTCGGTGTAGGTCTGGCCCGCCGGCAGCGCGGGCACCGTGCACTGGCCGTTGGAGTTGAAGCCCCAAGCCACGATGACACCGTCGCTGCGGCGCGCCGCGCTGTGCAGGTCGCCCGGCGCGACATCGACGTAGGTCTGCCCCGCGGGCAGCGTGGGGATCAGGCACTGGCCGTTGGCGTTGTAGCCCCAGGCGACGACCGAGCCATTCGCGCGGCGCGCC
>Ga0315910_10000303_pt1 | contig 52627 bp, 35 predicted proteins | sample EdamamesoilMG_FD_204470 | JGI IMG/M metagenome (GOLD analysis project Ga0315910, IMG submission 204470) | Garden soil microbial communities collected in Santa Monica, California, United States - Edamame soil | ecosystem: Environmental > Terrestrial > Soil > Garden | place: USA: California... | reverse complement strand
TTTGGGCACAGGCGTTAAATAACAGTACTGCTAAAAGCGAAAAAAGTATACTATTCTTCTGCATATACGGGGTTAAGGTTCAATCGAATTCGGCAATAAGAAACCGTAATCGATTGCGATAAAGGTAGGTGCTAATGCAGCCTCGTATGGGTATGGAATTGTTCCAGAATACGGGGGCTTGTGTTATATACCAGGCGTTAAATGTTATTTTGTAAGGTAGATTTTGTTAACCGATCCCGGGCCGAACAACTGTTTCCGCAAGAATTTAAAGGAAAATGAGTTCTGTAGGCGATAAGCCCCAGCCCCTGCAATCACAATACCGGGCAAGCGTATTTCAACCAGCCGAATCGTAAAAAAAATGATGGTTAAAGAATAATAGCCAGCGCAATAGAAACCGCTATGGCGATGTAGATGGTAACTTCAATGGCCAACATCAGTTTGGTTTTTCGTTTCAGGTTCTCCATCAGCGTAAATTACTTACAACAGCAAATCTAAAGTCGTCTTCATTTTAGAATAGCCTCCAAATCGTAACGAATGGGGTAGTATTTGTTTTTTGATTAGTCCTTCTCGTCTTTTGATGCCGCATAGACCGAAGGCAACACCTTATACTCTTCTTTAAAATACTTGGTGAAGTACTTGGGATTATTAAACCCAACCTTGTAGGCTACTTCCGAAACGGTTAATTGACTCTTCTTCAACAACTGCGCAGCCTGCTGCAGCCTGATGGTACGGATAAATTCCAGCGGAGATTTACCAGTAAGCGCAGTAAGTTTTTTATATAAATGTACCCGGCTCATGTTAAGGTGGTGGCTCAGGTCTTCTACCGAAAATTCCGGGTCGGCAATGTTTTCTTCTACGCATTTAATGGCGCGCTCAATAAGCTTTTCATCAAGGGAGGTGATGGTAAGCGCACTGGCTTTTACTTCGATCTGCTTGCGGAAATCCTTTTGGAATAATTCCCGCTGGTGAATCAGGTTCCGTATTCGTGACTGAAGTATTTCGAAGTTGAAGGGCTTGGTGATGTAATCATCGGCACCGCTTTCAAATCCTTCCAGCTTTTGCTCCTCGGCTGTACGGGCCGTAAGCAAAATCACCGGGCTGTGTGAAATGCGGGGATCGGTCTTTACTTTCTTACAAAACTCAATGCCGTTCATTTCGGGCATCATCACATCACTTACAATCAGATCGGGTAGTTCGGCCAAGGCCTTTGTCAATCCGTCCTTTCCATTTCTGGCCTCCACAATACGGTAGTTGCTGCGCAAGTTGTCTTTTAAATAGAATCTAAAATCTTCGTTGTCTTCTACCAGCAACACCACGGGCAATTTGTTGCTTCCTTCCTCCTGATTCAGTATTGATGCCTCTTGTACCTGCGAAGGTTCAACTTCGGCTGCCTCCTGAACAACTTCAACTGATGCAATTGTTTTTATGGGCAAGGTAACAGTAAAGCAACTCCCCTTTCCTACTTCACTGGTTACAGTAATAGTGCCCTCATGAGCCTTTACAAACTCTGCTGTAATGGAGAGGCCGATTCCACTCCCCTGATTAACCATACTTTTGGGAAGTTCGGTCTGGAAGAAGCGCTCGAAGATTTTATCAAGTTTATCTGCGGCAATGCCGATGCCGGTATCGGTTACTTTAATAAGCAATTGTTTACTGTCCTCTGCATCCAACACTACTTCTGCTGTAACCTGACCATGTTCGGGTGTAAACTTAAATGCGTTCGATAACAGGTTGAGCAAAATCTTTTCGAGTTTGTCCTGATCGAATACCGTTTCCAATGATGTTATCGTTGATTTGAATTCCAGTTTTATATCTTTCTTTTCGGAAAGATCCGAGAATGACAAAACTGTTTCGCGAATAAACTGGACAATGTCGCCTTCGGATGGGTTGAATTTTATTTCCTGAACCTCCAGTTTTCTGAAATCCAGCAACTGGTTAACCAGGTTAAGCAATCTTCTGGCGTTACGATGGATCAATTGAAATTGATTTAATTGATCTGCATTCGTGGTGTTCTTCAGAATTTTTTCAAGTGGCGTAAGAATGAGGGTGAGTGGTGTACGGAATTCATGACTCACATTGGTAAAGAATTTCAGCTTCATCATATCCATTTCGTGCGTACGTTGGGCTTCGGTTCGTTCGCGTTCGATGGCGAACTTCATTCGTTCGCGCTGGAGGATAAGTTTACGCGTTACAAACAGTGCAGCCAGAATAATAGCCACATACATCACAAACGCTACCCTCGTTTTCCAGAATGGTGGCAAGACAACAATTTTAAGTCTTACATCTGTTTCGTTCCACAAGCCATCGTTGTTGGACGCGCGTACTCGAAATACATAGGTACCTGGGTCGAGATTAGTAAATGTTACCTGTCGCGATTCTCCATTTGCATCCAGCCAATCCGGACTAAACCCTTCGAGCTTGTATTGATACCTGCTCTTTTCTGTATGAAAGAAACTCAGCGCAGCAAACTCAATCGAGAATACATTGTCGGTGTGGCGCAGGGTGATTTCCTCCGTCTCCTGCAATGATCTATCAAAAAGCACATGACCGTTTACTTCTTCACCAATGGTAACGTCTTTATTAAAGAGCTGAAAGCCGGTTATAATTACTGTGGGCTTTTTACTGTTGGGTATTATTTCCTCGGGGCGGAACATATTAAATCCCAACGCGCCACCAAAAACTAACTCTCCTGAATTCATCCGAAAGCCTGCATCGTCATTAAACTGTTTACCCTGAAGACCATCAAACTCATCGTAATTTTTAAATCGATATGAAAGTGCTTCTCCCCGTTCGCCTCGCGTGAGAATTAAACTTGAAATACCCTTGGTTGTACTCATCCATAAATTATGACGGTTGTCTTTCAGAATGGTGAAGATCGTATTGTGTGGTAAGCCTTGCTCTGTTCTGTAAAGCTTGAAGGTCTTTGTACTTTTATTATACTGGTTAAGACCTTCTTTGGTGCCGATCCAGATGTTTCCGAAACCATCATCAATAATTTTATAAATATTGTTGTTGGAAAGGCTATTGGGATTAGCCGGATCGTTTAGAAAATGAATAAACCGCCCGGTTTGCCGTTCATAGAAATCAATACCATAACCGGTACCGACCCACACATTCCCCTCGCGATCTTCAGTAATGCTGGTGATGTAGGAAGTATGAACAGAATTGAAATCGCCTGGTCGGAAATGTGTAAACGTTTTTGATGTTGGATCAAAAATATCCAGTCCTGATGAGAGCGTACCGATCCATATTTTTCCCTGACTATCTTCAAAAATTTCCCAGATGCTATCATCGGCAATACTAGTGGGATCAGTTGGATTGTGTTTGTATCGTGTAAATTTTTTTCCATCGAAACAATTCAATCCACCATAGTACGTGCCAATCCATAATTTTCCGCTTCGATCCATGCAAAGACTCACAATCACATTACTGCTCAAACTTCTTGCGTTACCCGGATCGCTGAGGTATTGCTGAAACCGTTCACGCTTTCGATCGTAGTAGATAAGTCCTCCCCCGTTTGTTCCGATCCACAGATTACCCAGCTTATCTTCAGCAAACGCATTGATATCATTGAAGGGAAGACTGTTTGGATCGGATACCTGGTGTTGAAGCAACCGAAAGCGGATCACATTTTCGTGATAGTAGTTCACTCCTTTCTTATAAGTACCAACCCAGATGAAGCCATCGTAGTCTTTATAAATAGTTTGAATACTATTCTGACTCAAGCTTCGGACATCATCCGGATTATGCAGTACTACCCGGATGGAAAAATCCTGTTTGTTCAAAATGTTAATTCCACCATGATCCGTTGCAATCCAGATTAATCCTTTGTTGTCTTGCACAAGACCCCGAACAATATCGGAAGTCAATTTTCCCTGCGATGCATTTTTATCGAGGTGAATCAATTTGTTCGATGATTGATTGAGGTAGTATATTCCACGATTGCTGTTGGTAACATAAATCCAGGCATCACCTTCGGCATCCATCACCAGGTTATACTCCAGCGATTCATATTTATAGCGCCTCTTCAACTGGTCGTTGCGATACATAACCCGATGATTGTTACTGCTAATTTTTTCTATTACTCCGGTTCGGTAGATCAGCCAGAAATTACCATCGCGATCTTGTGTAAACGAGGCAATCTGTGCATTGCTGATGGTAGTCGTATCAGTTTCGCTGTGTTCAATCTTTATAGTGGATTGGTCGGTAGGCCGGTATTGAAACAAACCAAGTGTGGAGTGTACAAACCAGAAATTACCATCGGTGTCTTTTTCAATGGCGGTAATGAGTCCACCGGGTACATTGAATTTGCTAAGTTGCCGCACGGTGTTGTGCGAAAATTTTTCGAGTGATGGATCGTAAATGCTTTGACCAAGACCAGACGTTACCCAGATTTTCCCTTCGGGATCTTCAAACAACCTGTTCACATCGTTATCCAGGATGGCTGTAGTATCCGACAAGCGGCTTTCAAAAGTTTTTACATCATACCCATCGTAGCGATTCAGGCCTGAAACCGTGCCGATCCACACAAAGCCCTTACTATCTTTCAGAAAACATTTTATCTGATTATTCGAAAGACCATGGTCAATATTAATGCGGGTAAACCGGTAGTGAGCAGATTGTGCCCCACACCACTGTGTTGCTGTAACAAAAATTACAAGCCCCGCTAAAATCTTTCGCATATCCATCGTTGGTACAGTGTGTAAGTTAGGTAAACGATTCGGGTTGATAAAGTATCCGCCCATCCGGAATCCATTAAAAAAGGACGACCATTTTCACAGTCGTCCTTTCTTTGTATTTGCGTACAGGTTTATAAATCCGTTACCGGCTTATGCTTCGGCACTAACACTCTCATGATAACCCACGCCAGCAGGTAGGCTCCTGCGCAAATACCGAACATAATGGCGTACGCGGTTTCAATCTGATTGATGCTTCGGTAGTATACGAACATATTTTTTTGAACCAGTAGCGTAAGTAAAATACCACCCAATCCTCCGAACATTCCACCAATACCGGTGATGGATGCTACTGCTTTTTTCGGGAACATATCCGAAACGGTTGTAAAGATGTTAGCGCTCCATGCCTGGTGTGCAGAGGTGGCTATACCAATTACAATAACCGCCAGCCACATACTTCTCTCGCCTGCCCACTGTGCAAATAAAATCGGGAATACAGCGATGGCATAAATTAACATGGATATGCTGCGCGCTTTGAACACTGACCAGTTTCTACGGATAAAATTCAATGGCAACCATCCGCCACCGATGCTACCAAAGGTGGAGATTATATACACAATAGCGACTGGAAGAGAGACCTGTGTTCCTTTCAAACCATACTCACTTTCGAGAAAATCAGGCAACCAGAAAAGATAGAACCACCACACCGGATCGGTTATAAATTTACCAACAGCAAATGCCCAGGTTTGGCGATACGTCAGCAACTTAAACCATGAAACTTTTTCAGTTTGAACTTGAGCCGCTTCATCCTTGTCGCTTTGAATATAGGCCAACTCTTCTGCTGACAATTTTTTATGCGCCTCCGGTTTCTCGTACATCATAATCCACAGCACCAGCCACACAAATCCCAACGAACCGGTAATGATAAAGGCCCACTTCCATCCCCACGCTTCAGCGATGAAGGGCACCGAGAGTGGTGCTACGATAGCTCCCACATTTGCACCTGAATTAAAAATACCGGTTGCCAGCGCACGCTCTCTCTTAGGAAACCACTCGGCCGTTGATTTGATAGCCGCAGGAAAATTTCCAGACTCCGTAAGTCCCAGTGCACCGCGTGCAATAATAAAACCAATAGTACCTTGCACAAACGCGTGACCGACTGCAGCCAGACTCCAAAGAAGGGTAGCCATGAGGTAGCCCACCTTACTTCCAAGCTTATCAATGAGACGACCCGCGAAGAGCATCCCGAACGCATACATAAACTTAAAGGCAATTTCGGTATTGGCATAATCACCATCGTCCCAATGAAATTCTTCTGTGAGGGGTGACTTCAGCAAGCTGATTACCGAACGGTCTAAATAGTTTACAGTAGTAGCAAAGAATACCAATGCACAAATTGTCCATCGATAATTCCCGATGCGTTGATTAAGATTTTCCACAGGCGTTATTGGTTAATGATCAACTGATTTTAATTTCGTACTTGTTGAATAATGGACAGAGACTCGGCAACCCGTTGCTGCAACAAGGTCCAGTTTTTTGTCTCCAGAATTTCTTTGGTAAATAATTGTGAACCCAGGCCCACGCACATGGCTCCAGCCTTGAACCACGAACCCAAGCTTGATTGATTCGGCTCAACGCCTCCTGTAATCATTAGCTGCAATCCCGGAACAACGGGCATAATGGACGATACAAAGCCAGGACCCAGCACAGAACCCGGAAACACTTTGATTACTTCTGCTCCATGTTCTTTAGCGGTTACAATCTCGGTTAAGGTAGCACAGCCGGGCATCCAAAGCTTATCGTACTGATGACAAACTTTGGCCATCTCCAATTTTAAAATTGGCGATATGATAAAGTGTGCTCCGGCCTTAATAAACTTTTCCGTTGTCTCGCCATCCATAATGGTACCAATACCCAGCATCAGGTCAGGATACTTCTTGCAGTACTCCAGCATAGCGCTGAATACTTCAAATGAATTTTTCTTGCGATTCGTGAATTCAAAAACACGAACACCGCCTTGATAAGCTGCTTCAATAACGTTTTGTGCTATTGAAATATCATCGTGCGTAAATAGCGGAACAAGTCCGGAAGTACGCATGGTTGTTACAATCTGAGTTTTAGTAAATGCCATTTCTATTTCGATTCAAAGTCTAAATTTTAACGAAGGAGTTTTCCGATGTTTTCACCTTTCACCAGTGTCTCTACCTCTTCTGCTGTTGAAAGATTTACATCGCCTTCGATACTATGCTTCAATACACTTGCTGCCACGGCAAACTCGATGGTTTGCTGATCCGTCATTTGCCTGATCAATCCATAAATCAGTCCGGCCATAAAGGCATCACCACCGCCTACGCGATCGACAATGTGTGTCATTTCGTATTCACGCGACTCCACTAATTCCTTTCCATTCCACAAAATACCTTTCAGACGATTGTGCGATGAACTCACCGAATCGCGCAGTGTGGTAGAAATCCTTTTCGTGTTGGGATAGGTTTTCATGAATTGCTGACAAGCCGATGAAAAATCTTTACCCGTTACACCTACACAGTTTTCCATATCAGTAATGCCGGCAACAATTACATCCGTTGATTCAATCAACGCAGGCATCACCTCGCGAGCTGTTTTTCCATACTGCCATAAATTTCTTCGGTAGTTGATATCGCCCGACACCGTTACATGATGTTTGCGGGCCGAACGAATAGCCTCGGCACATACATCGGCTGCACCTTGCGAGATGGCCGCTGTGATACCTGTCCAATGAAACCACGAGGCTTCTTTCATAATAGTATCCCAATCAATCATGCCGGGCTTGATGTGGGCAAATGCGGAATCGAAGCGGTCGTAAACAATTCGCGAAGGGCGTTGCATCGAACCGTTCTCAAGAAAGTAAACACCAAGACGCTCATCGCCATACACGATGTGGTCGGTGCATACACCATGCTTTTGCAATTGTTGCACTGCCGCTTTTCCTAAATCATTTTCCGGAAAGCGCGTTATATGCTCAGCCTCCATTCCCAAACAAACCAGCGACACGGCTACATTTGCTTCTGAACCTGCATACAAAACATCAAACTGTTCAGCTTGTAAAAAGCGCGAGAATCCTGGTGTGGATAACCGCATCATAATCTCTCCTATCGTAATAACTCGTTTACTCATGTATCGTAAAAATCTAAACTCCCGCAAAAGAACTAAATCCACCATCTACCGGCACAACAGTTCCGGTAACAAACTTCGAAGCATCTGAACATAGCCAGAGTAATGTGCCCGATAATTCATCGGCCTCACCAAAGCGTGCAAAAGGTGTACTCCTTATAATTGATTCTCCCCGCGCTGTTAAGCTTCCATCGGGGTTGGTTAGTAATTTTCGATTTTGCTCCGTAATAAAGAAGCCGGGGGCAATCGCGTTGACACGAATTCCTTCACCAAATTTCTTTGCCATTTCTACCGCCATCCATTGTGTGAAATTACTGACCGCCCCTTTCGCTGCTGAGTAGCCTACAATTCTGGTAAGCGGACGAAATGCCGCCATGGATGAAATGTTAATGATAATGCCTTCTTTCTTCGCCACCATGGCTTCACCAAATACCTGCGTTGGTAATACCGTTCCGGTTAAATTCAACTCAACTGCGCGTTGAAAATCATCGATGTTCAAATCCATGAACGTCTTATCCGGAGGGATAGTAGCACCTGGCATATTTCCACCGGCACCATTAATCAAAATATCAATTGAACCAAAGTGATCGAGAATCGTTTTTCGTGCTATATGAAGCTGATCGGCATTCAGCACATCGGCTGATATTCCCAATGCACGTCCACCGGTCACTATAATTTCATTTGCTAACGCATCGGCTGCGTCCTTTCTTCTTCCTACAATAACAACACTAGCCCCCGCTTGCGAAAGCGCTTTACACATGGCGCTGCCCAGCACTCCGGTACCACCGGTAACCACGGCTACTTTATTATCGAGTCCGAATAGTTTTTGTAAATAACCCATCTTTTTAGTTTAACCGTACTGCTGCATGAAGACGATTACTTTTCTGACACGCTTCAATCAGTTCCATTAATTTAATACTCTCATCATTCGTTACCTGCAAAGCCGCTCCATTTCGTATGGCTGCAAAAACCTGATCGTAAAATGCCAGGTAATTTCCGGGCACTGTTTCGATCGTTCCTTCCATGTGCAGACCTGCAACTGTTGAATTCAGCTTTCCAAAATATGCAGTTGAATCATGCCCCCAGCCTGAAGAGCCGGGAATCTTTCCTTCCTTCAACGCTTGTTCCTGCGGGTCGAGTCCGTACTTCACAAACGATCCGTCAACACCGTGCAAAATATACCGTGGGCCTGGTTCGCGCACGAGATAACTCGATTTCACAATGGCATGAAAACCATCATACTGTAACCGGATATCATAGTAATCTTCCACTTTACCGTGTGGGCGTTGTATTCCTAATCGGGCATCAACCTCTAATGGCATTCCAAACAATACCAATACCTGATCGAGCATGTGCGAACCCAGGTTGTACAAAATACCAGCACCCGGGTTGGCCTCCTCCTTCCAGGTATTCTGATCAATGTAGTTTCGGTATCGATCATAATGGGCCTCGAACTCAACTACCTTTCCCACCAAATTATTTTCAACTACCTTCTTCACGGTAAGAAAATCGCCATCCCACCTGCGGTTCTGAAAAACAGAAAGTATTTTTTTGTTCTTGTTAGCCTTCGCCACAAGGGTGTGAGCTTCGGTGGCATCTACGGTAAAGGGCTTTTCAATCACCACATGCTTTCCTGCATCAATTGCGCGTGTAGTAAATTCAAAATGCGTTTCGTTTGGTGTGTTAATGACGATCAACTCAATGGCAGGATCATTCAACACCTTATCTATGGAATCCACAACCTGAACCTTGGGGTAGCGATTGTGAGCGGTGGCCTTCTTTCGTTGAGCAATAGTATCCAGCGTAAATCCGGCATGCGCTTCAAGCAAGGGTGCGTGAAATACTTCACCCGACATTCCATACGAAAGCAATGCAGTTACAATGGGCTTCATTCTAAAATACACTAATAGTCTTTTCTTCTCGAATACGGTTTATCATCGTAAGACAACCGTATACTTTTGTTTCTACTTTAATCCAATCGCGCACCGCAATCGCCTCCTTCGGAAATAAAGAATCACCTAACCTAACACATATTGCTCCTGCGTCAAACCAACCTCTCAGATTATTTTCCACTACCTCCACACCGCTGGAAGGTAGTACCATAATATGCGGAAACCTGTCTGACACTTGTCGCAAAAACTCCGGACCAAGAATATTTCCTGAAAGCAGGTTTATAGCTTCTGCCCCTAGTGCACTGGCTTGCTCTACATCCTGCATGGTGGAGCATCCGGGCATCCAGGGTGTTTCATTGCGTTGACATACTACGCCCATTTCATTTTGTAGAAACGGAGAGGTAATAAAATCTGCTCCGGCCTGAATATACCGCTGCGCCATGTTGGCATCCAACACCGTACCCACGCCAAGAGCAAGGTCATGCAAGTTACGTGTCTCTTCGCGCAACCACGAAAACAACCGTAGTCCACGAAAATCGCGCTGATGTTTAAATTCTATCACCCGTATTCCAAACCGATATGAAATACGCACCAGTTGCAAGAGTGCAGTCATTTCAGCAAGCCCTACCACTGGAATAATACCTGTGATGCTAGCCGTGTTGATTATTGTGTGCTTGGAAGTGGGCGTGTTTCTCATAATTTAATTCTGGCCAATCGTTGCACAATCCATTGTAAAGTAGTTAAATTGCGCAATCGATTGCGCAAGATAGTCGATTTATCAATATGGCAAACAGATTTTTAAAAATTCATCCCGCAGACAATGTCTACGTGGCACTAACCGACCTGAAAAAAGGAGAAAACCTTTTAATGCCCAATGGAGTATCCGTCACGCTTACCGATGATGTACCAGCCAAGCATAAGTTTACAGCCTCAGGCCTTAAACAGGAAGAAGAAATTGTGATGTATGGTGTGCTGGTAGGAAAAGCACTGGCCGCTATTGCTGCAGGCGGAGCGCTTGGCACACACAATGTAAAACACAAAGCTGCTGCCTTTACCGGCCGATCAGGAACGTTTCAATGGAATGCTCCGGATGTTTCGCCCTGGAAAGGAAAAACATTCAACGGATTTCATCGGCCCGATGGACAAGTAGGTACAGCTAATTACTGGGTGGTGTTACCTATGGTCTTTTGTGAAAACAGAAACGTGAATGTAATCCGTGAAGCATTTGAAGAAGAACTCGGCTTTGGAAAACAGAACGCTTACAAAGACTATGTTAAAGAATTAGCGAACCTTTATCGCAATGGAAAAACCGAAACCATTCAATCACTCACGCTTGCTCAGCCCGCTACGCTTTCAAAAGAAAAACTATTCAAAAATATTGATGGCCTAAAATTTCTTACCCACGAAGGTGGCTGTGGCGGAACCCGTCAGGATTCGGAAGCGCTATGCGCATTACTTGCCGGCTACATTAACAACCCTAATGTGGCAGGTGCTACTGTTCTTAGTTTAGGTTGTCAAAATGCTCAGGTGAGTATACTGCAAGAAAAATTAAAACAGATCAACCCGAATTTTTCAAAACCACTCATCATACTCGAACAACAAAAGGAAGGTACAGAGCAAGAACTTCTCACGCAGGCCGTCACGCAAACTTTTCTTGGTCTTGTAGAAGCGAATAAAACTGAACGCAAACCTGCACCATTAAACAAACTTGTTGTTGGATTGGAATGCGGTGGATCGGATGGGTTCTCCGGAATATCAGCAAACCCCGCCATCGGGCACACGTCAGATCTTGTGGTTGCCCTTGGCGGAACAACTATACTTTCAGAGTTCCCTGAACTTTGTGGTGTTGAACAAGAACTTATTAATCGCACGGTGGATGACCAGACGGCAAATCGCTTCTCACAACTTATGCGGGCTTATTCAAAAGCAGCAGAAGCTGTTGGTTCTGGTTTCGATATGAATCCATCACCCGGCAACATTAAAGATGGCTTGATAACCGATGCCATGAAATCTGCCGGTGCAGCGAAGAAAGGTGGTACTTCACCCGTTGCTGATGTACTGGACTACACAGAATATATTAAACGCGCAGGACTTAATCTTTTATGTACACCCGGTAATGATGTAGAAAGCACTACGGCAATGGCTGGATCAGGCGCTACCGTAATGTTGTTTACCACTGGCCTGGGAACGCCAACGGGTAATCCAATAGCGCAAGTGATTAAAGTTTCATCAAACACCAAGCTTGCTCAAAAAATGCCTGACATCATTGACATTGATTGTGGTCCGGTGATATCGGGAGAGAAAACCATCGAACAAATGGGTGAAGAAATCCTGGATCACATCATTGATGTAGCCAGCGGAAATGCAAAGCCAAAAGCGGTGGTACTTAATCAGGATGACTTTATTCCGTGGAAACGCGGAGTGTCGCTGTAACGGTTCTTACCAATACGCAACTAAAAAGCCCCCGGTGAACCGGGGGCTTTTACATTTATTTAATCTTCACTGCCTTCTTCTCTACTTCTTCTGACATTACTACTTGTTTACCTGGATCTGAAAAATCAGATTTCAATAGCTGAATATTTTGTAAAAGTTTACCTTCCACTTTCAAGGCCGCTTCAGGTGACTGGTACTTGAATTGATTCAGTGAAACATTCTTCGCATTTTTCATTTGCATGGCATTACCTTTCTCAACCGTAATGCGAATATTATTCAATACAATACCATCGGCATCAACAATCTCCACTCCTTTTGTAGCGCTGATGTTGATGTTTGATAACTGAATGTTTTTCAGATTCATTTCCGGAAGACCTTGCATGAACACCGCGCGACCAGCTCCTTTACACGTAACGTTCTTCACATAAATATCTTTGAATGATGGTGTTTCCTCCGTAACGGGTGGTAACATAGCTGCCAGCTGTTCTTTATCAAGTAATTTCTCTTCTGCGGTGGGTACGGGTGAATTTCCACTGTAATACAAATCAAACAACAAGGCTTCTGCCGGAATATTAATCATATCAATGTTCGAAATGTAAATATTCTGAACAACACCACCTCTGCCCCGTGTACTCTTGAAACGCAAGCCAACATCGGTACCAATAAAAGTACAATTCGAAACATGAACATTCTTTACACCACTCGACATTTCACTTCCTACTACAAAACCACCATGACCATGATACACAACACAATTCGTAACAATCACATTTTCAGTTGGTATGGCACGATCACGACCGTCTTTATCTTTTCCGGATTTAAAGCAGATCGCGTCATCGCCTACATCGAAGCTGCAATTTGAAATAACAACGTTCTTGCACGATTCTAAATCCAACCCATCACCATTTTGCGAATACCAGGGATTGCGCACCGTTAGATTCCTCAGGGTAACATCCTGGCTCATCAAAGGATGCAGACACCAGGCAGGAGAATTTTGAAAAGTAGGACCATCCAACAATACCTTTTTGCAATTAAAAAGACTAACCATAACAGGTCTTAAAAAATCTTTTATCTTTTCAAGCTCTTCCTTTGATTTCGCCTTCGGAACATTAAAATTATCCGTGGCCTTGGCGCCATCAAAAGATTTCTGCGAAGGGTACCAGGTATTTCCGGCTTCATTTACCATTCCACCAGAAGGGATGAGTTTCTTCCATTGATCGCTTGTTAGTTTTGACTTCTTTACTTGTCGCCACGCTTCGCCCGAACCATCAAACACACCATTGCCAGTAATGGCAACATTTTCAAGTCCACGACCCGAAATAGGCGATTGACACCGAATGGTATTCAATCCCTCAAAGCTGATTTCAACTAACGGATAGTCATCAAAGTTTTTACTGAAAATCACCAATGCACCATCGTCAGTGTGCAAATTAATATTACTCTTCAACTGTATTGGTCCTGTCAGCCAGATACCTCTGGGAATAATCACGCTTCCACCACCTTTATTTGAAACTGCTTCAATGGCATCCGCAAAAGCTTTTGTGTTCAGCGTTGTCCCGTCCGACACCGCGCCAAAATCTTTAATTGAAACGGAATAGCTGGGGAATGTGGGTTCTACTACCCGATCCATTTTAAACTCGAGCTGACTGTATAAATCATGCTGTGCAGATGATGAGATTACCATCAACACATTTAACCATACCAATACGAAATACTTTACTTTCATAATTTTCACTTTAAAAATTCTTCACGAATGGGATTAAAACTATCAATCAATTTCACTGTCTTTGTAAGCAACTGAATGGTGTGCTTTCTATTCGATGGCACGCTAAACATATCACCGGTCTTCAGCTTCTGATCAGGTTCACCGTCACAGAAAAAAATCAATTCACCTTCGGCTACATACGTAATTTGCTCATGAACATGTGAATGGGGTGGTTCGGGTTCATGCCATGGACCGTTATCAAAGTCGATTACCACTGTCATCAGATTAGGAGTGTAAACCAGCCTGCGCTGAACGCCTGGCTTTACCTGCTCCATTTTAGTTTCGTTTGCTTTGAGTACAGGCATACTTATTCGTTTACTTTCCAATCCTTAAATATCTTCTCAAGAGTATAATCTTTCACCTCTTCATCGGTAAGTTGGTGAGACCACTCCGTGCGTTTTGCCACGTTCGCTCCCGGTCCAATTGATTTGTACTCTCCATAAAAGGTCGTTTTCTCTGCATCAACTTTATCCCAATTGTGCCAGCCTTCCGGCTTAATGTGTTTGTCGAGGTAGCATGAAATGAAAACTGTCTTTGCGAACGGCCTCCAGGGACGGCCGAGGTAAAAAGAATTTTCGGGAGCATCACCCGTAATCTTGCAATTAATGAAGACGAAACCATACGCCACATCTTCTAATGTAGATGCTGCCGTTACATACCCGCCTGCTTTGCAAACGATAGTGCAGTTTTCAAACACCGCTGTAGACCATCCAAAAATAAAATCAACGGTGCCTTCAATGTAACAATCTTTATAATACTGTCGGCTTTTTTCGCCATGTGGATACAACGTGTCCTGAAAACCTAGAAAGCGACAATGCTTAAACATCACTTTATCTCCATCCACGCGCACCGCTACTGCTTGCCCCACCGGACCGGACGAATTTTCGAAAGTGATATTCTCGGCCGTGAAGCCATCACCAAATACAAAAAAGGTAGAGGAACCAGTAGTACCCATTTCTTCACCAAAACGATTTTTTTTCGAAGCAAAGTCATCATAAGTAATCACGGTGTTTTTCCAATCTTCGCCAACAATCTTCACATTGGTCTTTGACGTGGCGAGCGTGAGCTTCTCCTTATAAATTCCTTTCTTAATAAATATGACAGTAACATTCTTTCTAAAATCTGGCACTGCATTAAATGCCGCTTGTACTGTTTTAAAATCTCCGGAACCATCTGCAGCAACCGTAAAGTTATACTGCGCCTGCACCAGCATTGGGAATAGAAAAAATATTACACTCAGGCACTTCATTGGTTCTATTCTACTGAACAATTTTTTCGGAACTAAAATCATGGTTTCCACTGATCGCTACCTGCCAAGACTTTTTCGACACTATACGTTGAACGATCTTGCTCCGTGAGTTGGTGTGACCAGGCAACACGGGCGGAAGGATTGGCACCACTCCCTGTAGATTTATATTCACCGTAGTAAACGGTTTGTTCCGCCTCCGGTTTACTCCAATTGTGCCAGCCTTCGGGTAAGATGTGGGCGCCAAGATTGCAGTTCAGAAAAACAGTTTTTGCAAAATTTCTCCAGGGACGACCAAGATAAACTTTGGTGGCCTCCGCACTGGCCGTTAGTGTGCAATCAAAAAAAACATATCCAAACAATTTACCTTGTGTTGTGGACGCAGCGGTGATGTACGAATTCTTCTTGCTGTAAATTGAACAGCGATCGAACACAGCTGTGGCCGCCCCAAAAATAAAATCGGTAGTACCTTCAATGTAGCAGTTCACAAAATACTGTCGACTCTCGCCACCAGTATAGACCGTATCCTGATTGCCGAGAAAGCGGCAGTTCCTAAAAACAGATCGGTCAGCTTCAACGTGCAGGGCTACCGCCTGACCTACAGGTCCGGCTGAATTTTCAAACGTAATGTTCTCGGCTATAAAATCATTCCCCAGAATTTTTGCCGTGTATGAAGTAAACGTATTGATATCGCCCTTGCCAGAATAATCATCAAACGTAATGATGGTAGTTTCTGCATTCTCGCCCCGCAAAGTTAGCCGGGTATTTTGAGAATGAACTTCAATTTTTTCCTTATAGACTCCCGGCCTAATATGAATAACAATCCTTTCGTCCGGAAAAGCTTTGCAGGCGTTGATAGCTTCCTGGATAGTCTTGAAATCGCCAGAGCCGTCCTGCGCTACAATGTACTTTGTTTTGTAAGCCGGTTGTTGCGCATCCGAACTACAACTCAAACACGTCATAAGAATAATCAACACTGCAATACTAGAGTACTTCATACTACCTACTTTATTGATTCAACCATAAACCAATCTACATCAGCATACCCGGCATCATTAATCTGGGTTGTGCGTGTACAAAATAATCCCACTTTTGCACCAATCCATTTACCCGGTTGTGCCGCAAAAGGCTTGCCTATTTCTAAAAATTTCTTACCATCAATACTATAACTAAACGTGCATACTGCACCGGCCTTAACGGTTACCCGAAAATAAACCTGGCTCCCATTCAACTTTGCAATTATGCTTTCACTTTCTGCATTTCCTTTCACAGCGTCCTGACAAACTGCATGAACAATATTGATTCCATCTTTTGTACTCGACAGGAAAATATTAGCGTAGCTCATACCCATCACCACAAGACCTGTCTTTTCATGCTCCAATTTTGCATTGGGCTTAAAAGTAATTTTTGTAGTGACCATAAATTCTTCTGCCGGAAATTTCTGCAGCAACACATTCGGAACGTCCCAAAGGTTTTTTGCACCGTCTGGAATTTTGTCGGAATACAACCGTAGTGAACCCGTAGCCGGATTCATAAACGACCAGGTAGCTTTTGGATTCGCCTGCCATTGCCACTGCAGGCCGAGTGTACCACTCGTAAACTCATCACTCTCCAGGGGTGCTTCTATCGGAAAACTTTTGCCAACGTTAGGCTTCTTATAGGAAAGTATAGGTTCACCTTTGCCATCACCGTCTTTGTCAACACCAATCACAGGCCAATCCTTTACCCACTTCATGGGTTGAAGATGAACAACTCTTCCATAGGCTTCCTTATCCTGAAAATGCAAAAACCAATCTTCACCAGCAGACGTATCAACCCACGCACCCTGATGGGGTCCGTTTACTTTCGTTGTACCTTGATCCATTACAATCTTCCGTTCGTACGGACCGTAAATATTTTTTGATCGCAATACCAACTGCCATCCCGTTGCTACACCGCCTGCTGGTGCAAAGATGTAGTAGTAATTATTTCGTTTGTAGAATTTGGGGCCTTCAATTGTTGGATCCAGTTCGTGACCATCGTAAACGATTCTTCCTTCATCAAGTGTGGAAGTGCCCTCGGCATTCATTTGCTTCACCGCCACAATACTTTTGACTCCGGCACGGCTACCCGCGTATGCATATACCAAATACACGCTTCCATCATCATCCCACAAGGGACACGGATCGATCAGCCCCTTGCCACCCTCCACTAAAATTGGCTCACTCCATGGACCTTCTGCTGATTTTGATTTGGTGAGGTAGATGCCAAAATCAGGATCGGGGTAGTAAATATAAAATTCGTTGTTGTGATAACGTATCGAAGGTGCCCACACCCCGTTGCCATGTTGTGTCCTTTCAAAATGCTCGAACGGTGGCTGTCGTTTCAGGGCATGACCAATGATCTTCCAGTTCACCAAATCCTTTGAATGAAGTATCGGTAACCCCGGAACCGCATCAAAACTGGAAGACACCATGTAATAATCATCTCCTACCCGACACGCATCCGGATCGGAGTAGTCAGCATGCAACACCGGATTCTTGTACGAACCATTTCCAAGATCAGACACCCAAACGTTGGAGCGCTGCTGTGCTGACGTGAAAACAGAGACCAGTAACAATATTATAATTGAGTAATACTTCATCACACTACCTGGATTTTTCAACAATGGAATTAACGAGCCCGTTCAGATACGCTTCAATGTTGGTGTACTCCTTATATATAGAGTACATGCCGGCATCAGAAGCATCGGCAGGGTTGAGTTTGTTTTGGATCTCCCACGCATCTGGCATTCCATCGCCATCCGTATCCACTGGCGCAGGAAGCAATTTTAATACTGGCCAACCACCAACATCCTGCTGCGAATCAATGATACCATTTTGATGCTTACCCGAAGTGGATTTTCCAGACTTCACTTCCGCAGCGATTCGCGCATCAACAGCATCGCGTTGAAAACTTGCGCCTGCATATTGAAGCACCATGTCAAATGCACGCTCAGCCTTTTGATCATCAATGGACTCCACAGAAAAAGCTTGCTGAACAAAAGCAGAATCCGGGTTATCGGCCTTAACACCCAGTCGATTATTTTTGGATGCTGCTACATTACCATCAAGACAATTACCATCAACAAAAAACTGTCCGTAAGGCGACCAGGGATTGAGCATCCATAAATTCTTTTTTGATTTTAATGCCGGTCCTGGTTTATAATAATTGTTCACGATGTTGTAACGCCCCCGTTCACCGCCATAGGTACTGTTACCAGCCCAGTTATAAATTACGTTGTTTCTGAAATCCACTAACTCTTCGGGTGAATTCGGAGTAGACGATGATCCACTGAAGCGTGGCAATCTACTGGTATGACTCGACAAAAGATTATGATGGAAAGAAGCGCCATGACCTCCCCAAATTCCACCGTAACCGTGCTCGCCCTTTTCATGAACAGATTGATTAAGACTTTCGGAAATCATACACCATTGCATAGTGAAATTTTTATTCCGATAGAAAGACGCACACTCATCAGTCGCCCAACTCATGGAACAATGATCAATGATGATGTTGCTTTTTCCCTTCGTGCCGTTAATGGCATCATCCTGCTGCTTGGATAGATCGCCTAAGCGAAACCGGAGGAAGCGAATGATCACGTTATCCGCACTAACCGTGAACACATAATTCTGAATACAAATACCATCACCCGGAGCCGATTGTCCGGCAATGGTGATATCACCATTATTGATGGTTAAAGACGATTTCAATTCAATGTTTCCCGAGACAGAAAAGACAATGATCCGAGGGCCTCTCTTTTTGATGGCTTCGCGCAAACTCCCTGGGCCATCATCATTAAGATTGGAAACTACATACACCGTGCCTCCCCGACCTCCCGTTGTGTACTTACCAAATCCCTCAGCTCCCGGAAAAGCCAGTTGCTTTTCCTGAGCCTGCAGGCTCGTGCTTACGAATACAAAAAAGAGAATTATACTCCGCCACATTCTACACTATTGTTAAAGATTACTTCTTCACCTTTGGTTTTACAACCCGATTTGCCAACTCAAGTTTCTGATTCTTCACTTCGGCCAATACAAGCTGCGCGATTTTACGCGCGCCCATCTCGCTGAAGTGCGTGTTATCATTTTTTCCATCCGGATAATTAGGATGTTCCCCAGGTTCCAGTTGAAGAAATAACAACTTTGATTGTTCTTCACCAAATTGCTGCAACAGTGCTTTACTTTTTTCATCCAGATCGATGAGGGGAACATTTTCCGATTTGGCCACTTCATGGACTAATGCCGAATACACAGCATGTGTTTCCTGAATTTTTCCATCCACAAACTTCCTTCGGGTTACTGGTGTGAGTAAGACAGGGTTCGCTTTCTTCGCCCGGGTTTCACTAATGAACTTCCTTAAATTCCTTTTATAATCATCAGGCGGTGTGTAGCGATCTACTTTATCTTTTGCTTCATCATTGTGACCGAATTGCATGAAGACGTAGTCCCCCGCTTTCAACTTATCGGCAATCGGTTGCCAACGATTCTCAGAAATAAATGTCCGTGTACTTCTTCCATTCTTTGCGTGATTCTCTACAACTACGGTTGAATCGAAAAATGTTTTAAAGGATGTGCCCCAACCTGTTTCTGGATAAACCGATGGCCCCTTATCAGCAATGGTTGAGTCGCCAATCAGATAAACGGTTATCGGATCGTTAGTGGATACAAAAGCCATCGACACCAAAGCTGCAACGACAATAGATTTTAGCATGTTGTTCATTCTTTATTAGTAAACACTTTCCTTAAAAAAACTTCCATGTACTTCACGGTGGATTCAAACCACGGATCAAACAACCAGTATGAGTGCGGAGAACCTTCCAGTTTTTGCACTTCCGAATAAATTCCAAAACTCCTTAACTTTTCATCCATTTCGTTGCACCCACCATGAAAACGTGTTTGCGAACTATTGATAAAAAGAAATGGTGGTGTTTTCTGGTTCACCCAGGTTAACGCAGAAGCCTCCTTCCATCGTTCAGGAATCTGATCGTACGATCCTTGCAACCAAAAAACATCGGCACTATTCTCATTTCTTTTTACCGCAAGGTTGGCTTCACTTGTAAAGTCAAGAAGTCCGTCCATATCAATTACGGCTTGCACCTCACTCGAAGCGGATGTATTACCAGCCGTTCCTTCGAAAAACTCTATGCCGTTAGTCGCACCAATCAACGAGGCCAACTGCCCCCCGGCCGATGCACCGCCCACTGCGATACGATCAGAATCGATACGATACTTCTTTGCATTGGCCCGCATCCAACGGATGGCCGCCTTCAAATCATGAATAGCGGCCGGATACTTTGCTTCAAGTGATAGTCTGTATTCTGCTGATATTACTACAAAACCTCTTGCCGCCAGTTGCTGTGCCATTGGTGTATTCATCGACTTATTACCAGAACGCCAGCCACCGCCATGAATTAATAACAGTGCCGGATACTTTCCTTTCTTAGAAGGATAGAAAACATCAACATGGAGATCGCGATCACCGTAGGGAGTTGCTCTCAGCGAAAGGTACACCTGGTCTTTTTCTTCACGGATACCTTTCATGGAAAAAGGTTTCACCGGTTTAATAGCAGGATACTCCTTCAGTAATTTTTTATAAGTACTATTAACCGTGTAAGTAGTATCGCGTGGAATTGCCTGGGCTGCCAGTTGAACCTGAGCCACGACTACCAAAACACCTATCACAGCAACGAATTTCATTACACTTTACTATAATTTAAGTTGCTCAGTTGTTATCTCTGCTACCAAACTATTCAGATAGACTTCCAGATTATCGAAAGCAGTACTTAAGTTTCTTCCAGTTGCATTAGCCTTTGTTGCATCCAATTTCATCACAACTTCCCAGTCATCGGGCATACCATCCGCATCCGTATCTTGTGGTGCGGGTGTGCTCGCTAATTCCGGCCATCCACCAACATCACTTTGTGTATCGATGATTCCATTGGTACTTCCGTTTGAACCTTCAAATTGGTAGGTTCCATTTTTTACGTCATCAACGATTCGATCATCCACACCATCACGTGTTAACGAAGCACCACCAAAAGCAAGTACGCGATCGTACGCTACAGTAGCCGTATGCGTGGTTACGTTATCGTTAATACTATGGGGTGAGGCCTGTTTGATAGAAGTCTTATCTGCATCGCTTATCGGAATAGTATATTCGCAGGCAATCGTATTACCGGCTGCATCCGAACATGACGCTGGATAGGTTGTGTAACTACCATGAAACTGATTGAACACACCATACGTCCAGTTATCGCTGGTGGCATTGGTATTTCCGTCAATGTAATTTCCTGATACATAATACTTGCCCCAGATATCATAAACCTCTGTTCCCTTGACTTTATTTTTATCGATTGAAACAATGCGACCTTGCTTGCTGGAGCCGTTGTTCGCCTTTGTGGCCGGGCCGGGTTTAAAATAACAATTCACAATATTAACATTCATACCCTCGCCACCGTAGGTGCTGTTACTTCCCCAGTTATAGATTACGTTATTGCGTAAATCAACTTTATCGGTTAATGCAAAAGCCTTGCCTGCTTCTTCACCCAAACGTGCATTGCGACTGTCGTGATGTGCTAACAGGTTATGATGAAACGATGCATTTTTTCCGCCCCATATTCCACCATAGCCGTGCGCTCCTTTTCCATGAACAGAATTGCGAAGGCTCTCTGCTATAATGCACCATTGCACTGTTGTATTTTCGTTGGCATAAAAGGAAACACACTCATCGGTTGACCAACTCATAGAGCAATGATCGATGATGATATTTTTATGAAATCTTCCGCCTAGCGCATCGCCCTCCTGATTAGCGGCATCGCCCATACGAAAACGAAGAAAGCGAATGATCACATTGTCGGCACTGACATTAACCGGATAATCGCGAAGCGTGATACCATCACCCGGTGCAGTCTGTCCCGCGATGGTAACATCACCGTTATTAATATTGAGAACTGATTTCAAGGTGATGGTTCCGGAGACCTTGAAAATAATGTATCGCGCACCTGTTGTTTGAATAGCTGCACGCAAACTTCCCACACCCGAGTCGTTCAGGTTTGTAACGACTATTACTTTCCCTCCACGGCCACCCGTTGCATCGCGGCCAAAACCTTCGGCACCGGGGAAGGCAGAAGCATCTTCGACCACTTGAACCGGTTTGTCATTATCGTTATTAGCCGGTTGCGGATCATTACCACATGCAATCAGCATACAAAGCAACCATGTTACTCTGAAAATCCTTACACTTACCTTCATCGTCCTGTTTTAATTCCGAATCATTTAACGAAAAGGTGTGACGTGATTTCGTCACACCTTTTACAGTTTATAGTTTTACTCTCCAACGCGGATCTCCTGTGCTATACTTTCCTGCAAATCCGGTATCCTTGAAATTGAAGTCCGATTTTTCTGGATCAACCCACAGGGCTTTTTGTCCTCCGGTATAGGTTGCAGATGGAAGTCCTGTTATTTCGTAGTTTGTAATAAATGACCAATCAGAAGTACCATAGGTATTGATGACCTCGATGGTGGTGTTTGGTAACCCGTCCTTTCCGCGGATGTTATTCGTGGTTGTGGCATTATTAGGGTTCCAGCCTGGACCAAAGATGGAGTTCTTAATTGAAATGCCATTGGTCACATTGTTATTACCAGCACCACCCCTGAATCGAAAAATATAGTTTCCGCTTTCAGCCGTTACTACATTACTGAACGTGCAGCTCTCAATGATGATCGACTGCATGTTATTGTAGGTTGAAAGTCCAAACTGCATGTGATTGAAGGTACTTCTCTCTAACCGTGCATTATGAACCTGGGCTGTAGTAGACGGAGGGCCATTAACATTGGTATCTGTCGTGAACAAACCGTATCCACCAATGCTATCCACCATGCAATTGATGATGTTGTAATTTTCAATTACCACGTTGTTGTTACGAATTCTCATAATACCACGCATGGTGTTGATAATACAATTTTCAAACCTGATTTCATTTACTGAAATATTATCAACTGACGGGTTGAATACATAGGTACCTCCCATATTTCCACCACGGAGTTCAAGATCGATAAAATGTATATGATCGATGGTTGAACCTCCGGCAATATTCCAATTTCCATTGGTATTGTAGAGCATGGCTTTCTTAGGACCAAAGCCATACGCTGCACGGATGGTGATTGACTTATTTAAAGCCACGGTAGGCATATCATACTTCACACCACGTTCTATTAAAATTATAGAGCCATCAGCCGCTGCAGCTACAGCGTTGGCTACACCCTGGGGATCGTATACCTCACCACGGATATCAACTACACCAGGCGAAGTTGGGTCAATATCCGAAACAAGTGTTTCATAATCCACCCAGCCACGAAGTGTCTCGCCACTGTAGATGGCAACTTGATATTTTGTAGCCGGAGTAAGTCCCTGCACAACATAGGTATCACCCGTTGCCTGATCTTCCACCGGAACATCAAAGCTTAACAAGGGGGTTGTGAGCTTGAGATCGCTTCCGGCAAATACCTTGATGCCAGTAACATCGGCCCCGGCAAGGTCCCATGTGACATGAGCTGCCACATCAGTTACATCATAACTCTTTGGGCTGTTGAGAATCGTTGGAAACCTTTCTGTTCGTACGTTGCCCAGATCAGCTAACTTACTGTCGTATTGAGGGTCATCTGCGTGCGCAATGGCTCGTATCTGGTAGAGCGTTCCCCAAAAAAGTGGATCACCATTTAAAAGCTCATCGTTGATTACAACGTAATTTGTGTCAGACTCAATGGTGTAATCAATGGTCTCAAAAGTATCGCGGCTAACCTCAAGGGTATACGAAACCGCATCCTTTAAATCTGCCATGTTAACAATAATTGTATTGCCCACGGGTACTAGATCCTGATTGAGCACAGGTCTAAAAAGTCGTGTTTTTGGATATATCTTTTCCTCATCGCACGAGTATATCAATACAGTGCACGACATCAAGAAGAAAAGTATCTGTGTTATGTTTAACTTCTTTGTAGTCATTTGTTCAGAATTTAATTCTACTTCATCCTAATCAGTCTGATTAATTTCCACCAAAGCCATAACCATCATTCTTCAACACCCCTAAAGCTATTTCACTTGCCGGTATTGGAAAAATATAGCGTACTCCGTTTGGTCTATTTACATAGTTTGCCCAATCGCGGGTTATCCATTCACGATATCCAGTCGTGTTATCGTGCAGTGCCAATAAGAACGGGCTCTGGGTCCAGGTTTGGTCAACTTCAGAGGGATGAACATACGAGTCTGGGTTTAACATAACGAATGTGCCGCTGGCATTGCGTTTCCAATAGATATAGTCTGGCAGGTTATTCGCTTCTGCTGCGCTTGGATCCTGTACGCCTCCCGGGTAAAGCAGATCATGCAATGCTTTGAGATCATTAACCGTTTCTTCCATTTTTTCGCTGTAGTTTCCCCAACGAATTAATTCATACTTACGGATCATCTCGCCACCAAACTCCCAGGCTCTTTCATCGACAATAGCTTCAAAAAAGGTTTCCTTTCCTGCCGAAACCGTAGCAACATACGTATCTACTTTATCAGGCCATACCGATTCATCAAACGCACGTTGACGCACGCGTCTTAACGCATTCTGCGCTTCGCCTGTCGGGCCGTTCAATTCATTCTCGGCTTCAGCGAACATCAACAACACATCGGCATACCGCAGCATAGGCCAGTTAATGCCGGTGCCTTTAGCGGATAACTTGCCCGGAGGCGTTTCGAGGTAATAACGGCTCCACTTTCCTTGTGATATGTTATGTCCGTTCGTGGTATTAACGCCATTCGAGTACCCGATAAACTCTTCTTGAAAACCAAGATTAACCTTATACATACCACAGGTTACATCTCTGCGTATGTCATGGTGATCAAAAGAAAGGTAATAAGTTGGTGGCATCGACATATAGTTATTGCCTGCGCCAAAATCGTGTGATGCTGTGGCACCGCCTTCCACAGTAAGGCCAATATTCCAACCCACATCACCATTACCAAGTGCAAACGGAACTTCAAAGAGAACATCATCATTTACAGGAGCAATGAACTTACACTGGTTTAAAAATACCTGACGAAAATCCTTCGGTAAAGCACGATCCTTCAAGGTCATTAATTTGGAAGTATAGTCCCTGGCAATCTGGTAGTAATCCAGGTAATCTGCTTCCCGCGCCATCATCAAATCAGGTTTCAGGTACCAGCCACCACGCTGCAGGGCGAGGCGGGCAATCATACCCAGTGTATACTCACGATTTACTTGCTCAATACCATAGGTTACCTGATCGGCCCATAACATTTTACTTTCAATAGCAATGAGATCGTCAATAACAGCCGAAAGAATTACGTTACGATCCTCTTTGGGTAAGTTAAAATCATTACCTGCTTTTGGTGCCAGCGTAATAAATGGAACATCCCCAAAATAGTAGATGAGCATGCTGTACCAGTATGCACGAAGCGTATAGGCTTCACCCAATAGATGATACATATCCTTTGATATCGCTTCATCAGAAGAATTCAATGCCGCGCTTTGCTCTATACCTTCGATAGCAATGTTTGCATCACGAATGGCCTTGTAGGCAAACTCCCAAACGATTTTCAAATCATTATTAGATTCTAATGCGTTCAGGTCCCATATCTGATAACGATCTGAAGTGCTGCTCCAACCGCTTTGGCGTTCGATATCCGTATTTCCGGTCATGTTGTTCGATAATCTTGACCGGAAGGCATCCTGACCAAAATACGTGTAGATAGCGTTTACTCCCTTTCGTGCATCCTCTACGTTAGAGAAGATATAGTTCGAATCAAATGTTGATAGTGATTTCGGATCCAGAAAATCATCGCAGGCAGTAGCTGTAACGATCATGATCCCCACTAGAATTATATTTTTTAATTTCATATAGCTGAATTTAAAATTCAATCAAATCAAAATGCAATGTCTACGCCAATGGTGTATGACCGGCTACGCGGTGCTGACGAGTAATCAAGCCCTGGTGCAAGTGCGTTTCTGGAAGAACTAACCTCCGGATCATAACCAGAATACTTGGTCCACACATAAAGGTTTGACCCCGTAGCATAGATGCGGAAATTCGACATTCCCACTTTTGAAATCAGCGTCCGAGGCAAAGAATACCCAATCGACAGATTGTTCAAACGAAGAAATGATCCATCTTCAACAGCCCACGAATGAATCATGGCTCCGGCAACGCCAAAGCTGTTATGCGACCAGATGTCCTTGCCTTCGTTCATCTCACCAAGTTGCTGAAGATCGGTAACTACTTCACCTGGGGTTCCTGTGTAAGTACCATCCACGTCTATATAAGTAAACCGATTGTCGGAATTCATGGTGTTCAACAAATTACCATAAGTGGTTCTGCGAAACTGATTGTACTGAATCTTACCCGCATTGTAAATTTTGTTTCCCTGACGGAAGTTGAAAAACATCGAGAAGTCGAAACCCTTATACGAAGCATTCACACCAAAGCCTCCTTCAATTTTTGGCGAGGTGTTTCCAATTACTTTTCGGTCGTTGGCATCGATGATTCCATCTCCAGCATCATTCTTTCCATCACCATCTGTATCCACTGTTAGTTGATCTACCAATTTTAGGAAACCGGGTCTGATATTGGTATTTCCAACGGCTGCCCCAGAATTCGCTACACCCGCCTTCAGAGTATACTTGCCGGTTGTTTCATCATAGCCTTCAAAATCATCAACGGTATAGTAGCCTGCTGTTTCATATCCATAGATATCGCCAAGCCGGCCTCCAACTTTCAAATAATAATCGTTGACGTTGTTCAGATCTGAACTTGCCCAACCTGACTGAACAAAGCGAAAGTCTGACTGATCAAGTTTCTCAATTCGTCCGCGGTTAAACGCAACGTTAAAATTTGCCGAGAGCATAAAGTCACTGGTTTCAATGATGTGCCCCGTTAACCCCAATTCAATACCCCGGTTAGAGGTGGATCCAATATTATCCCACTGCGTTTGAAACCCGGTATTGGAAGGTATTGCAGAAGTCAACAATAGATCTTCGGCAGTATTCCAATATAAATCCAACGTTCCGTCAATGCGGGAATTAAGCAACGAGTAATCAAATCCAAGATTTCGTTGGATGGTTGTTTCCCAAATAATCGCAGGATTGTACAACACACTATTGCTAGGTGTATAATAAACGTTATCAACGTTACCCCAGCCTGGTCCGCGTACTGTTGCAGGACTAAACAGGTTCTGGGTGGCTCCAGGGTCTACATTATCGTTTCCAGTTGTTCCATAGCTCAACCGCATTTTTAAGTCGTTCACAAATTCGACATTTTCCATAAAGCTTTCCTGCGACATCTTCCAGCCCAACGCCACTGCTGGAAAGTACCCTACCCGATTTCCTTCGGCAAAAATGCTGGAGGCGTCTGAGCGAAATGTAACAGTAGCTATATACTTGTCTTTCCAGATGTAATTGGCACGACCAAAAAGTGAGAACCGGTTTAATTCAATTAAATCTTTTGTATAGATTCTATCTGTTCTACCCAATTGCATATTGGCGAATAACTCTTCGGGTGAAATGGTTACACGAAAATCTTCTGCCCGAATAAAATCTTCTTTACCACCTTTTGAAGACAATTCCTGTCCAATCAGGAAATCAAGATTATGCTCACCCAAATTCTTGAACCGATACGCTACTGTATTATACCAGCGATAATTAAAACCATTTCTCTTGGTTTGTTCACCCAGCGGAAGATTGTTTCCGTTGTTGAACGATTCACCGGTGTCAGGACCATAAAATCTCAAGTTTCTGTCATAGGATTGTTCCGTGGTGAAAACACTCTTAACATCCAGGTTATCGATCACATTCCAGGTTAACCCTGCGTTAATAACGTAGTTTGTTGTTGTTCGCTCTCTCCAGTCTTGCTTCGCAGTCTCAACAGGACCGATCAGGGCGTTCAGGAATTTCTCGTAGTCATCATCAGAACCACCAACACCACCTCCCGTACCCGTTTCAAGCTCATCGGCAATACCGTTAACGGGTCTTGTCTGAACAGCATCCTTAACATTTACCTGTGGATTTGATCCTGAACTTGCAGAAGTACCGGCCCCATCAATTACGGTATTGGTTATTCTGGTAGACGCTTCGAACTTCAGCCGCTTGGCAATTTCATGATCAAGTTTAAAGTTGATCACATTACGCTTATAGCCAGCGTTGAACATTAAGCCTTTGTCGGAGTTGTTCGTAAGGCTTAGCATAATTTTTGTTCTATCAGTACCGCCACGAATATTCACGTTATGATACTGCGAGATATTCGTACCACCGTACAATTCTTCCTGCCAATCTGTTGGTTTCTTTGACTTATAAAGTTCCAGATCGTCATAAACACCAAAGTATTTTTCAAAGGCATCAACATCCGCTTGTGATTTAAGTTTAGCGTACTCATAATTGGCCATCACAAACTCGTACGGTGATAGTACCTTATACTTTCTGTACTCTGGCAACTCCTTTACTTGCATAAAACCATTGTACGCTACAACCGTTTTACCAGCCGTTGCCTTTTTGGTGGTTATCACAATAACACCATTCGCTGCGCGTGCTCCGTAAATTGCGGCCGATGCTGCATCTTTTAGTACTGTAATACTCTCCACATCTGTTGGTGGGATATCCCGAATACTCGCCACAATAAAACCATCCACTACATAGAGAGGAGAATTGTCTTGTGTGATCGAACCTCCACCGCGAACCCGCATAACGATTTCTGCGTCCGGAGATCCATCGGTTGTTGTTACCGTTACACCAGGTAATCTACCGGTAAGCGCTTGGGCTGTGCTGGCTACCGGAATTTTTGACAACTCTTTTGCGCCTATCGCAGCTGTAGCTCCCGTCATGTCTGATTTCTTCACGGTACCATAACCATAGTCAACAATTACTACTTCATCCAACGCTGTTAAATCTGGTTCAAGCGCCACATCAAGCGTTGATTGAGTCCCTACAATTACTTCGCGTGACTTCATCCCAATGAAAGAGAATATCAATGTGGCCTCTGGTGAGACTCCAATTGAGAATCTTCCATCTGCATCGGTTACTGTTCCGTTTCGGGTTCCTTTCTCAAGAATCGAAACACCCGGTAGCCCGGCTCCGGATTCATCCTTAACGACTCCGGTTACTTTTCGCTCCTGCGCACTGGCAGTTACCGAAAAAAATGTTGAAGCCACCATCACGAGACAGGCTCCAATCATCCATTTTAGTTGTACTAGTTTACTCATAGGCATAAGTTTAAAATTTCGAATTCATTAGTATTAGTGTATGGTTATTGGTTTTGAAAGTTCTTCAGCCGTTCTTTTTATATAGTTCAAAAACTCCGTTTCATTCTTTATTCCATTAGGTTCCAACACCCACGCTCCGGCAAAGTAGTAGTCGAGTTTACCCGCGTTGGGTTTCAACATAATAATGTGGCTGTACTTGTCTTCAGTAAAATCGATTGCACTTGCGGGGTTAAAAAAAACAACAAGACCCAGTTCATCATTATTATTCAAACTTTGTTTGCCATAAGTGGCGAGGTATCCCCACTGCGTTGCATCGCCTTTACTTTTAAAAACCTTCGCGTTGCTGTCTTTTACAATGCCGGTGCAAATGGAATCCGCATTATTGGAAATCGTTAATACCTGATGTGTCAATCGTGTTCCGGCATGAATGGACATATCTGATTGTACATCATGCTTCGTGTCTTTAACCTGCCAACCGAGGTAGCGTGTTTGGATGGATGAGTACACATTTCCATTCTCCGTAATGCGGCAGGTTACACTATCGGTCTTCTCTACGCGAATGGCCTTACCCTTTACAATGGCTCCGATCGAACCTACACCTAATGAACTGCCCACTTTCATTACATCCATTCCCCACGGTTGCATGTTGTGATACGAATCAAAACCATCTTGTCCGGCCAACTGCAAAACCGGTTCGGTAACTTTTTTTCCAAACACATCGGTAGCATTTCGTTGGTCGAGATAAAAACGATAGCCTACTTTATCCGACTCCCATCCCGGACCTTCGTAGCGAATAAACCACGAATGATCTTTATGTTCTTTGGGAACCCGCAAGTAGTTGGTGTTCTGAAAGGTTCCTCCAATGTACTCGCGGTTTTTCCACTCCCCTCCGGTTTTATAGGATAGCTCCGCTTGTGTGAGTTTTTTATATTCTCGTTTAATGCTTGCCGATGGATGATACCGAACAATCAATTCGCGCGATTCATTGGCGGCCAATCTGTTTATAACAAAAACAACAACCTTCTCGCTTTCATTATACTGACTGGCTACCTCTGTATTTCCATCCATCACTACAAAAGCCTTTGTGTTAAACCCTTTTATCTTCTTGAGTTGATCAGCGGTTAACACCATCAAACTATTCTCGCGTGGCTTATTCAACGCGTTAGAGACTTTTACCTTGAACGATTTTGGAAATTGCTTTTCAACAGCTTGTGTCCAGGCCTGCTGTGCACAAAAAAGGAAAAAGCAGAAGATCGCGACACGCATAGTACCTTATTTTAAAAGTTCTACTTCAATGCTGGCTTGAATAAAAGGACCTACGCCTTTAAGATCATCCGTACGTAACGGTTCGCTGAGGTAGTAGGCATAACTTCCATCACGATAGGGATTCCCTCCCAGTCCTCCCACGGAAACTACTTTGGTGAGGTGTATTAATCCCTGATCATCAGTTTCAATAAAATTTTTCACTATGCCATCAAATCCCTTTTTGGCAACACCGCTAAAATTTTTCTCGAGGTAATTCATGCGCACACCTTTTGCCAGAGCATAGGTAAACATAGCGCTGGCCGAAGCCTCCAGGTAATTTCCTTCACGTGAACCCTGATCGAGCACCTGATACCAGCATCCGGATGCCGGGTCTTGAATATTTTTTACAGCCGTTGCAAATCGCTGCAGGATGGCAATCAATTCTTTTCTTTTTGGATGATCCTTAGGGAAATAATCGAGTACATCTACCAGAGCCATTCCATACCAGCCCATGCCTCGTCCCCAGAAATTAGGGGCTAGCCCGGTAGTGGGATTTGCCCAACGCTGTAACTTGCTCTCGTCCCACGCGTGATAGAGTAAACCCGTTTTCGGATCGCGCGCATATTTCTCCATCACAATAAACTGATTGGCGATATCGTCAAATTTCTTCTTGTCATTAAATATTTCGGAGTACTCTGCAGCAAACGTTTCGCCCATGTATAAACCATCCAGCCACATCTGGTGCGGATACCGAAGCTTGTGCCAGTAACCACCTTCGCGGGTGCGCGGCTGCCAAACGAGTTGTTCATGGAGTTGGTCTGCTGCCTTCTTATACTTTTCTTCCTTTGTTTCCTTGTAGAGCCACAATACCGTGCGGCCCGGGGTGATGTGATCGATGTTAAACTCGGTTATGTCATACGTGCGAATACTTCCATCGGCCTTGATAAAATGATCGATGATCTTTTTCGCATAGGTATAGTATTCTTTGTTTCCGGTTTGCTCACGCAGTTGTTTAAAGCTGGAGAACAGAACACCGTATTCATAATTCCAAACAGCAGGCCGCTTGGATTTGACAGCCGTAACTTCTCCCATGGCTTTCACCACAATAGAATCGGGATAGGTCTTCATGATGGTTTCTGCCATACGCACACCCCAGGATTTATTTTGTGCGCTGCAACTAAACGCCACAAGGCTTACCAGAATTACTATTGTTATTCTTTTCATTTCTTACCTGTATTGATTAATACTTACTTTATTTAACGCTGTTGCTCTTCAACCGCTATTTGAACAGAAATCCCGCCCCGATAACTCGGGACGGGAAATCATAACCAAACTAACGTTACCCTATTCTTTTCAATATTTATTACTCGTACGCAGGGTTTTGAGGAAAATCTTTATTCGTATTCAACTCCAATGCCGGCTGAGGAATAGGACGAAGAATTTTCAAGTTTCCGCCCGTACCCACAAAAGCATCATCAATGTCGCGCACGTCTTTGTTATAGAGATTTACGCGCTCTACTAATTTTCCTGTCCTTTTCAGATCGAACCAGCGGTGGTATTCGCCAAAAAGTTCGCGTGCACGCTCATCTAGAATTTCATCAATGGTTACATCATTTTCATCGGTTAGCTGAAGCGCTCCTGGGGTTCTTTCGGCACGGCCTTTTACTTCGTTAATTCTATCCATTGCAGTTGCCTTATCATTCCGCATCAAGTAAGCTTCGGCAGCGATAAGATAGGTTTCAGCCAGTCGCATCAAGTAGATATCGCGATTACTGCTGCCCTGTCCAAATGCTGCGGCTGTAGGATCGTCAAATTTCCGAATGGTTGGAATGATATTGTCCAGATATACATCGGGTTGCTCCCACTCGTTTACAACGTAAGGTGTGGTGGACTTGATCTCATAGGGATAAATTTCAGTATTGGCGCGATTAGCCGGATCAGCGGCCCGCCAAGCAGCGGTATCGGCAACTTCCCAGGCTTGCGGATAGTAACGTGATATTTTCGATTCTGATTTATCTGCTTTATCATAGAAATCAAAATAGCGCTCGTACATCACATTCATGATACTTCCTTCCCAACGGGTATCATCCTGATTGAAGAGATCATAGAAGTACGAGGTAGGAATGAGGTTATAGCTTCTCCAGGGATATCCTTTTGCTAACCCTTCACCTCCATGATACGGTCCGTAAAATCCGCTTTGTGAAGAGCCGGATGTTGCGTTAGCCAATGATGTGCTGCTGAACTGGATAGAGAATAAGATTTCATTATTCTTTTCCTTCCCTGGCCAAAAGAGATCTTGGTAAGAAATAGAAGACAAATCGTATCCCGCTATCGCTTCATCGGCCAATGTTGATGCTTCAACGAAATCATTCGCTTCACCAAAGCTAAGGTAGCCACGTGTCAAATAAACTTTCGCCAGTAAATGCTTAACGGCTCTTACGCCTACACGACCAAACACCGGATTTTCATCCACCAGACTCTGGGCCTCTTCAAGTTCAGAAATTATAAACTCATAAACTTCTTCTTCCGTATTTCGATCAAACGCGGTTTGGGCTGTTGTGATCATATCGTCTACTATCGATACGCCACCAAAAGATTGTACCAGTAGAAAATAATAGTAAGCCCTAAGAAATTTCAATTCTCCTTTTCTTGAAGGAAGTGTTGTAGTTTGTGCTGTTAGTTCAGCATAGTGAATACCTGTATTCGCCACCTGAATGGCCTGGTAAACTGTTTGATAAAAGGTAGCCACGGCAGCCTCGCCAGGGGATAACGTTTTGTATTCGCTTAAGCCTACCGGTCCAGGATTTCTTCCATCCACGGCAATGTCGGTACCCGATTCAAACATGAAGGGAGCTGCATACACATTACGCAAGCCGGAATATGATGCATTTACTAAATTCTCAAAACCGGAAGCGGTTCGATACAACTGATCAGCCAGCGTATCAGTTTTGTTTTCTTCTGTCAGGTAATCACTGCAATTGGTTAACAGGATTAGAAGACAAAGTGCAGTTAATATTTTTTTCATCTCTTTACTGATTAAAGTTTTAGAATTTCAGGTTTACCCCAAATTGATAGGTAATGGAACTCATGCCACCATTCGCAAACGTTGCGCCTGCCCACTCGGGATCAAATCCATCATAATCGGTAAATACAAATGGATTCAATACATTTCCGTATACTCGTAAGTGTGTAATCCCTGTTTTTTCAAGCAGTTGTTTGGGTATAGTGTACCCCAGTGTAATGTTCTTGATTTTCACAAAACTGGCATCGCGGTAATATCCAACTGCATAAGTTCTCCAATAGATACCTGCGTTCTTCGGTTGAGGGTAGACATTGGATGACCTGGAATCAGTATGCGGATTATCCTGCATGTACCAGTCGATATCTAGTTTAGCACGTCCACGGTCTTCGTGATTGGTGAACTCGGCATGGAATGGACTATAGTATGTCATTCCTTGTCTGGCCACTACCGAGAATGAGAAGTCAAAACCCTTGTAAGTAAGCGTAGAGTTGAACCCGCCCGTCCAATCCGGAAGGTTTGAGCCAATGAAACGCTTATCCTCCGCATCGATTACATCATTGTTATCATAATCCACCACACGCCCCTGGCCTTCACGTTGCCCATAGGTTGCTGCTTCCGTATCGCCAGCCTGCCACACACCATCGGTAACCCAGTTGTAGTAGCTTCCCATGGGTTGCCCAACCTGAATAACATCATCGGGGTTGTATCCGTCACCCCTAGACTCCAGAATCATATCGGTGCCCTCGTATAGCTTGGTTACCTCGTTATTGTTTTTAGCAAAGTTTAGCGTTGTTGTCCATTCCAGATCGCCTGTACTGACATTTACAGTAGTCAATGAAACCTCTACACCTTTGTTTACCACTTCTCCAATATTTTGGTACACATCAGAATATCCCGATTCATAGGGCATTTGTCTGCGAATAATCAGGTCTTTAGACTTCTTATTGTAAACATCAACAGAACCTAAAACACGTCCTTGCAGAATAGAGTAATCAAGTCCAACACTTACTTCTCCAGTTCTTTCCCATGTTAGATCTTGGTTTGCAATGCCATCTGGTCGTAATCCGTTTGCACCTGTTCCTCCAAAATCATAATAGGTTCCGGTGCTGGCTGTTGCCATGGTACTATAAGGAGCAACCACCTTATTACCTGTAAAACCATAACTGGCGCGCAACTTCAGATTATCAACAAAATTCACATCTGACATGAACGACTCTTCTGAAATTTTCCACCCGATAGCCGCAGATGGAAAGCTTGTCCATTTATTTCCTTCAGAAAGTACGGAAGCACCATCCCAGCGTGAGGTCAGCGTAACCAGGTATTTATCCTTGTAAGCGTAGTTCAGACGGGCTGCAAATGACATCAAGGTTTCTTTTGAATACTCCGAGCGACTGGTAACCTTGGTAAGGTCACCTGTCTGACCAATGTTGTAATACGACTTTGCGCTAACGTCCATATTGTTTTGGGCCACAAAAGTCATTTCGTCAACAAAATAGTTTGTTGAGTACAAGCCCATGAAGGTGAACCCATGATCGTTGATTGATTTGGTGGCGGTAATCTGGTTATCCCAGATATAAGAGTAGGATCGGTTGTCTTGACGCTGTGCGTACGGCTGGCCTCCTACCCTTCCTTCAGAATCTCTTCCCAGGTATTGGCCTTCTATTTTCGAAGTAAACCGGGGTGAAAGGGTGGTCCTTACATTGATCCACGAAACAGGAGAGTATTGCAGAAATATGTTACCAATCGCGTATGTAGCCGATGCTTCCTGATAAGCATTTTTCTGATCTACCAACGGATTTACCGAACTGGTAAAGTCAACATGATATTTACCGGGTTGTCCTGCAATCTCATCCTTACCTGGACTTACTATTAACTCACCGCTTTCAACATCATACGGACTCATCACCGGGTTCATCCTAAAGGCCTGAAGCATTGCATTAGGCGAACCTTTATCTTGTTGCTCAAACGCCAGATTAAAATTTAAACCCGCTGACCAGTGTTCATTCAACACGTGATCAACACTCGTTTTGAAGTTGTAACGCTTGTACTTTTCACCACCCACATTGCCTTCTTCATCCTGATAACCAGCACCAAATGTATAGCCGATCTTTTCGCTCCTGCCGGCAAGTGAAACCCAATGGTTCGATTGACGACCATCTTGAATTAACAAGGAAGCCCAATCGGTATAATCTTTCTCATCGAGCCTGCGCTGAAGTTCAGGACCTGTTGAGTTATAACCTGGATTAGCCGGAATTGCCTGACCTCTCACAATCGCATCACTTATATACGAATCCTGACGCCAGTTCCACCAAGTGTCGCCATCCATAAATTCAGGAAGACGTGCAGCTTTGCGAACTCCTACGAAACCATCGTACGAGATAACCGCCTTTTGTTTAACATTGGAACCTGCCTTTGTAGTAACCAACACCACACCATAGGCACCCCGTGATCCATAGATCGCTGCAGAGGATGCATCCTTTAAAATATCAACTCGCTCGATGTCTTGCGGATTTAGAAACCCGATACCTTCCGGCATGATCACACCATCCACCACATATAGAGGCTGGCCGCCTTGAACCGATTGTACACCACGTATTTGAATATTGAAGTTTGAACCAGGCCGACCATTTGAACTGCTGATATCAACACCGGCAACCTGGCCTTGCATTGCTTCCACCGCACCTACTGTACCCCGCTTTACCAGTTGCTCGTTATCAACCAGACCAACTGATCCTGTTAAATCCGTTTTCTTCACCGTTCCGTATCCCACCACCACTACTTCTGCCAATTCTTGCAGATCCGGAGCTAAAATAATATTGATCGAAGTTTGCGAACCTACTGAAGCCTCTTGTGCTGCGTAACCAATGAATGAAAATATCAACACATCACTGGATGAAGCCGAGATAGAGAACTCACCATTCGTATCGGTTGCAGTTCCTTTACTTGTACCTTTTACCAATACAGAAACCCCCGGTAACGGGGCGCCATCATCAGAAGAAGTGACTGTACCAGTCACTACATTTTGAGCCAATACTGAAACTGAAAAGCACAGTCCGAGAATCACGGAAAGGCCCATCACTTTCAATCCGTAAAAACCTGACCGTGGTTTTCCCGGAGGAGAAGAGTGCCGTAAAGAATGTGTCATAATACTGTTCTTGGGTTAGTGGATGTTTGTGTTTTTGACTTGCGCATTTGAGGTCAAATGCGCAATCGATTGCATTTTAGCAAGGATTATTCAATCAGCCAAACCTTATGTCAAAAAGTTAAAAAAATACCTCTAAAAACTTCTGAAATATCGATTTCGCTATAATATACTATGGAGCTTAATCGATTGCTGCCCCAATAAAAGTTTGTTTGCCTCAATCGATTTCTAGTATTTTTTTCGTTTATATTGCGCAACCGATTACGCAAAACTATGTCAGCCTCGATCCGATTCGCCATTCACGCCCGGGAATTCAAAACAATGAATACACAGCAACTTCGTGAAGCCTTTCTAATGGAAGATCTTTTCGTTGCTGACCAAATTCAATTGGTCTATTCACACTATGATCGTCTTATTGTGGGTGGTGCATTGCCAATGAAAACTTCGCTACCACTTCAACCGGTGGAGATGTTAAAGGCAAACTTCTTTCTCGAAAGACGAGAACTTGGCATCATCAACGTGGGCGGGCCGGGCAAGGTCGTAGCGGATGGTGTATCCTATACGCTGGGCAATAAAGAAGCCCTTTACATCGGTCGCGGTACCAAAGATGTTACCTTTCATCCGGGCGATGCAGGTAATCCTCCTTATTATTATTTCAACTCCGCACCGGCACATGCTGTTTACCCCACCAAGAAGGTATCCTTGGCAGAAGCCGAAACCGTAGAGTTGGGTTCGTTGGAAACGTCCAACCACCGAACGATTCGAAAACTCCTTATTAATAGTGTGCTTGAAACCTGCCAACTGCAGATGGGGCTTACCGAATTAAAACCTGGAAGCGTGTGGAACACCATGCCGCCACATACACATGACCGAAGAATGGAAGCTTACTTCTACTTTGATGTTCCGGAAAATCAAATGGTGTGTCATTTCATTGGCGAACCGCAGGAAACACGCCACATCTGGATGAAAAACCGGCAGGCTGCGTTCTCGCCACCGTGGTCCATTCACAGCGGAGCCGGAACCAGCAACTACGCGTTTATCTGGGGAATGGCCGGTGAAAACCTCGACTACAGCGATATGGATGCTGTGAAAGTAACTGAACTTAAATAACAACGATGAATCTTTTTACGCTCAATGGAAAACGTGCGCTCGTTACCGGAGGCACACACGGATTAGGAATGGCCATGGCCAAAGGTCTCGGGCAGGCCGGTGCTGAACTCATTATTAATGACATCTCTGCCGATAAGCTTGATAATGCGCTGAAGGAATATACACGGGTTGGCTTGAAAGCACACGGACTTCTCTTTGATGTAACCAATGATGCCGAAGTAAAAAATGCGATCGACAAAATCGAAAAAGAAATCGGGCCGATTGATATTCTGATCAACAATGCTGGCATCATCAAACGCATTCCCATGGTGGAGATGGAAGCATCCGACTTCCGTCAGGTTATCGATGTCGACTTGATTGCTCCCTTCATTGTATCCAAGTATGTGGGCAGGCACATGATAGCCCGCAAAGCCGGAAAAGTAATTAACATCTGTTCGATGATGAGCGAACTCGGTCGCGACACCGTGTCGGCTTATGCAGCCGCGAAAGGTGGTTTGAAAATGCTTACCCGAAATATGGCCACCGAATGGGCCAAATATAATATTCAGGTAAATGGTATTGGCCCCGGCTATTTTGCCACGGAGCAAACAGCTCCTATCCGTGTGAACGGGCATCCCTTCAACGACTTCATCATCAGCCGAACACCCGCAGGCCGATGGGGCAATCCCGAAGACCTGATCGGAACAACTGTATTTCTCGCTTCGGCTGCCAGCGACTTTGTAAACGGCCAGATTATTTACGTTGATGGTGGTATATTAGCAACGATAGGAAAACCATCGAACGAATAAACTAGACGGTTCGACAGGTATTACTGAACTGATCATGAAAAAAGAAAAAGCAACGATCCATGATATTGCGAGAAAGCTGAACATCACAGCTTCCACGGTTTCCCGTGCGCTGAAAGATCATCCGCGCATCAGTTCAGAAACTAAAAAAGCTGTCCATAAAACAGCCCTAAAACTTAACTATCAGCCCAATCACATTGCCGCTGCGCTGCGAAACGGAAAGAGTAATATTCTCGGTATTATTGTTCCCACAGCCGACCGTAGTTTCTTCTCCTCGGTAGTGCGGGGCATCGAAGAAATTGCCAACAAATCGCGCTATAATGTGATGATCTGCCAGACTCACGACAATTACGAAAAAGAAGTAGCAACGGTAGAGGCGCTGCTCAACGCACGAGTGGATGGTATCATTGCATCGCACGCTAAAGACACATCTAATTTCGATCATTTTCTAAAAGTAAAGGAAAGAGGAATTCCACTTATTTTATTCGACCGTTCTAATGACGAGATCGAGGTAAGCAATGTAGTGATTGATGATTTTCTGGGTGCCTACAAAGCCACTGAGCATTTGATTCAGCAAGGCTGCAAACGCATTGCGCATTTTACCAACACCCGTAAGATTTCAATTTTCAAGGAACGTTTGCGGGGCTACCGCGAAGCATTGCTCGACAATGGGTTAACGTATGACGAATCGATGGTCATCGAAAGCAACCTTCAACTGGAGGATGGACGTAACAGTATGATTAGGCTACTCAATCAAAAAGAAATACCCGACGGTATTTTCTCAGCCAGTGCGCTGGGTATACTAGGCGCAATGCAGGTATTGAAAGAGCGAAACATAAAAGTACCGCATGAAGTGGCCCTGGTGGGCTTCAGTAATGAGGCCTTTACTTCGTTTACCGAACCATCGCTTACCACAGTAGAACAACACAGTATGCGCATTGGTAATGCTGCAGCTCAGATATTCCTTGAAGAAGTTTCGTCTACACAAAAGAAATTTATTCCTCAAAAAATCGTATTAAAACCTGAGTTGATCATCCGGCAATCTTCCGTACGGAAAAAATAATAAGTAAATCTCGTTTTATACTTTAGTACCGCAATTACAACAGTTCCTAATACCTGATAAATCATGAAGACTTTTCTCACCGAAGACTTCCTCCTTCACTCCGACTTTGCACGAACCCTCTATCACCAATACGCAAAAAATCTTCCGATCATCGATTACCATTGTCATCTCTCGCCCGAAGACATGGCCAACAACCGGCAGTTCGAAAACCTATCGAAGATCTGGCTGGCAGGCGATCACTATAAATGGAGAGCCATGCGTACACTCGGTGTTGACGAAAAGTATATTACGGGCAATGCCACCGATGAAGAGAAGTTCACCCAATGGGCCAAGGCCGTTCCGTACACCATGCGTAACCCACTTTACCATTGGACGCACCTGGAACTGAAACGTTACTTCGATGTGGACGAGTTATTAAATTCAGAATCGGGCGATGCGATTTACAAAACGTGCACTGCCAAACTCAATACACCTGAATACACCACGCGTTCATTGCTTACCAATATGAATGTAGCAGTGATCTGTACCACCGATGATCCCATCGACTCGCTGGTGCATCACCAAAAAATAAAGAAGGATGGTTTTATAACCGTACTACCAACGTTTAGACCCGACAAAGCCTACGCAGTAGAAAATCCAATTGCCTACCTGGCGTACCTCAAAAAACTGGGCGAGGCAGCAAACCACGACATTCATGACTTCAACACATTGATGCATGCATTGGAGAAAAGAATTCAATACTTTCACGACAATGGTTGCCGCCTTGCAGATCATGGCCTGGAGCAACTTTACTATCCTGATCCCAACAGTACAGCCGACCTTACCATCAATCACCTGTTTACGAAACTGATGACCGGTGATGCCCTCAATCCTGAAGAGATTGAATACTTCAAGTATCGCACCCTGTTGGAACTCGGCAGGCTCTACCACAGCAAAGGCTGGACACAACAATATCATCTCGGTGCCTTGCGCAATACCAATCAACGCATGCTTGGCAAACTTGGTCCTGATACAGGGTTTGATTCCATTGGCGATTTTGATCAAAGCGTTGCATTGGCAAAATTCTTAAATGAACTCGACAGCACCGATCAACTTTCGAAAACCATACTGTACAACCTTAACCCTCGCGATAATGAAGTGATGGGAACCATGATTGGAAACTTCAACGATGGCTCCTCCAAAGGTAAAATTCAGTTTGGTTCGGGCTGGTGGTTTCTCGATCAGAAAGATGGTATGGAAAAACAAATGAATGCTCTTTCCAACATGGGCTTGCTCAGTTGCTTCATCGGTATGCTTACCGATTCCAGAAGCTTCCTCTCCTACCCACGTCACGAATACTTCAGAAGAATACTCTGCAATCTTATCGGCCAGGATGTAAAAAATGGTGAACTACCAGCCGATGAAAAGTGGCTTGGCAAACTTGTTTCCGACATCTGTTACTTTAATGCGAAGGAGTATTTTAAGTTTTGAGTTTAAATGTTTCGAGCTTCGGGTCTCGGGTTTTAAGATTTAATGATAACGTTTAAGGCTGAAAGATTACGCAGTGTCTAGCATGAAAAAAAAATTAAATAGAACTACAACAGGTATACTTCAAGACCGTCCGGTGAAGGTATTGCAGTTTGGTGAAGGAAATTTTCTCCGCGCTTTTGTGGATTGGACGATCGATATTCTGAATGAGAACACTGACTTTAACGGTGCCGTAGAAATCGTGCAGCCCATCAGCAAAGGTATGGCAGCTATGGTAAACGCACAGGATGGTTTGTATCATGTTGTACTGAATGGAATTCAGCATGGAAAAACAGTGTCCGACACACGGTTGATCAGCTGTGTTGCCAGTGCCTATAATCCCTACGAAGATTTTAAACGTTTTGTAAAGTCGGCCGAAAACCCCGACTTGAAATTTGTCGTTTCGAATACTACCGAAGCCGGCATTACCTTCAACGCCAACGACACCAATCCCGAAGTTCTTCCCGATAGCTTTCCCGGAAAAATCACCTTGCTGTTATTAACACGATTCAATTTCTACAAAGGGTTACCCGACAAAGGGCTGGTGTTTATTCCCTGCGAGCTGATTGAAAAAAATGGCGAGACACTAAAGCAAATGGTGCTGCAATACATTGCACACTGGAAGCTTTCAGACGATTTTAAAAACTGGGTAATCAACTGTAATTCATTTTGCAATACGTTAGTGGATCGCATCGTGCCCGGATTTCCAAAAGACACCATTCAGGAAATTCAGAAAGCCACCGGCTACGAAGATAACCTTGTGGTAACGGCCGAGCCGTTTATTCTCTGGGTGATCGAAGCCCCCGAAGCGGTTCAGAAATCATTGCCAACAGAAAAGGCTGGCCTGGGTTCGCAGATTAAGTTCGTAAGGGATCTTACTCCGTACCGAACACGTAAAGTCAGAATTCTAAACGGAGCACACACCGCACTGGTACCGGTGGCTTATCTGCATGGTTTGCGCACGGTGCGCGAATCAATTGAAGATGCGTATGCCGGCAAGTTTATTCGCGAAGCTATTTTTGAAGAAATCATTCCAACCCTTGACCTTCCAAAAGAAGAGCTTCAACAATTTGCCAATGATGTGATTGAGCGGTTTCAAAATCCGTTTATCCGGCATGAGCTGAGTAGCATTGCACTAAATTCTATTTCGAAATACAAAGTACGTGTACTGCCTTCGGTGCTGGAGTTTCACAAACGCACCGGCAAACTTCCTGAACGCCTGCTGCATTCGCTTGCTGCACTCATTCAATTTTATAAAGGAGAATGGAAAGGCGAAACCGTTCCCACGAATGATACTCCGGAAATTCTTGAGTTCTTTAAAAAGGTGTGGACAACCAACGATGTTGAGCACGTAACCACAACAACATTATCCAATACTAATTTCTGGGGCACAGACCTTAACACCATTCCGGGACTAAAAGAAAAAGTTTTGAAGAGCTTGCAGGAATTTTAAGGACTCATTTACTGAAAGTAAATCACAACTTTTCAATGTACAGGATGAATGATGGTTAAATGAAACAGCCCACACGTGGTGGGCTGTAACCAGTAAGAGAGTCCTTCTTCGAATAGTCTCCCAAAATTCTTTACTATTTCAATTCAAACTCAGCTTGCTTCACATCGCGCGAATTGGTGCCGATGAATACATGAAACTTTCCGGGCTCGGTTACCCACTTTAATTCGCTGTTGTAAAACGACAATTCTTCTTTCGTTAGGGTAAAGGTAATGGTGCGCTTCTCTCCCGCCTTCAACATTACTTTTTGGAAACCGCGTAACTCTTTTACCGGGCGTGTTACAGATCCTACCAGATCGCGAATGTACAGTTGTACTACCTCCGCACCCTCGCGCAACCCTGTGTTGGTGACTTCAACCGAAACCTGAATGGAATCATTGGCCGTCATTGTTATTTTGCTTAGGGAAAGTTCGCCATACGAAAACGTAGTATAGCTCAAGCCAAACCCAAATGGATAAACAGGTTCATTGGAAACATCCAGGTAGTTGGATTGAAATTTTGAAAACCATTTTCCGGTTAACGGCCTGCCGGTATTTTTATGTGCATAGTAAATCGGAACTTGCCCTACGTGTTGAGGAAAGGTTGTTGTTAGTTTTCCGGATGGGTTCACATCACCAAACAACACATCGGCAATGGCATCGCCTGCCTCGCTACCACCAAACCACACATTTAAAATAGCGGGTACGTTTTCTTCTTCCCATTTTAACACAAGCGGGCGGCCTGTAAATAACACCAGCACCACCGGCTTACCGGTTTTCAGCAACGCTTTGATTAAATCCTTTTGCGTTTCGGGTATCTCAATATTTGTACGGCTGGATGCTTCTCCACTCATTTCGGCCGCCTCGCCTACTGCAGCAACAATGACATCTGCATTTCTGGCAATGCGCACTGCTTCATCGCGCAATTCTGTTGCTGAACGTTTGTCGCGATGAAGGGATTTACCAAACATGGTGGCGTTTGCTTCCAGTACTTGGTCTTCATCCAGGTTCGATCCTTTTGCGTACACAATCTTCGCCTTTGTGCCCACCGCTTTCTGCAATCCTTCCAACACCGAAATGGATTCTGAGAATCGGGCGGCCACACTCCACGTACCCGTCATGTTTTCTTTCGCATCCGCCAACGGACCAACCAACGCAATGGTTCCAGACTTCTTAATCGGAAGTACATTACCTTCATTTTTTAACAGCACAAAACTTTGTGTAGCCGTGCTGCGAGCTTCCGCGCGATTAGCAGTATTGAACACTTCGGCTTTCGCACGGTTCACATTGCAATACTTGTACGGATCATCAAACAAGCCCAATAAAAATTTAGCCCGCAAAATTCTGCGACAAGCATCATCCACTTGCTTCTCAAACAACTTTCCTTCTTGAATGGATTTACTCAAGGTAGTTAGCAAGCCTTCGCTTACCATATCCATATCCAGGCCGGCATCCAGGGCTGCTGCCGAAACATATTGCAAGTCGCCATAGCCATGATTAATCATTTCGCTTATGCCTGTATAATCGGAAACCACAAAGCCAGTAAAGCCCCACTCCTTACGAAGTACATCGGTAAGCAACCATTTGTTGGCGGTGGCAGGAATTCCATCCACCTCGTTGAATGATGCCATGATACTGCCGACACCTGCATCAACGGCTGCCTTATACGGAGGAAGGTACTCATTGTACATCCGATGCTTGCTCATATCCACGGTATTGTAATCGCGTCCTGCTTCTGATGCCCCATACAAGGCATAATGTTTTACACACGACATAATGGTGTTATTGGCAGTTAAGTCGTTACCTTGATAACCTCGTACCATCGCTTGTGCAATCTGCGAACCGAGATATGGATCTTCGCCACTGCCTTCTGAAATCCGGCCCCAGCGTGGATCGCGTGAAATGTCTACCATGGGTGAGAAGGTCCAGTTGATTCCATCAGCACTTGCCTCTGTGGCTGCAATGCGCGCACTGCGTTCAATCAACTTCATATCCCAACTGCAACTCAAACCCAGCGGAATCGGAAAGACCGATTCGTAACCATGAATCACATCCATGCCGAAGATCAATGGAATTCTTAAGCGACTTTTCTCCACGGCAATCTTTTGCATTTCGCGGATGTTGGCTACCGTTTTGATGTTGAATAATCCGCCAACTTTTCCTTCGGCAATTTTCCTCGCGATATCCGAACTCTCTACTGCGCCTGTGGTAAATGCACCGGCCGATGGAAGATTGAGCTGACCTAATTTTTCTTCCAATGTCATCAACTGCATGAGCGAATCAACACGACTATCAATTGTGCCCGAAGTAGTAACTGTCTTTTTCTGACAGGCAATGATTGAAAACAGCGCTACCAGAAGAACGGTAGCGCTGGTCAGTTTAGGTTGAGTAATGTTCATAGTCTATTCTTATTTCGTAAACCTTTTCTTCATCCACCTCCCCATTACAGGGAGGTGTGACGAAGGGGCTCCACCAATTATTTAAATCCTAATGTTGTTTTGGCTACCTGTACTTCAGGGCACGACATAAACAAATTCCAGAGTAAACCTGTACGATGGTTCTCAATCATCACCACAGCAGGTCCTTGATCAATCGCGAGGTAGCGTGGCAAGTACCAATTCTCCTGCTCGCTGAACGCATCGTAAAATCCATATTCACCTAATACTTTATCACCAAGATCTTCGTACAGGTGACGCACCACCTTCATCGATTCTTGTGGTGTGTAAGGAAAGGATGACAGCGCGGCTGTTGGAGAAATTACACCTAAATCTTCATTCGGGCTGTGCGCTGCATAGCCTTTGATTGAATAGCTCGCGGTTAAGCCCCAGCAATTCTCACCATACCCTTTAAAGTTCTTTGGATTCTCTAAACAATACTGGCGGTTGATCAATGTATGGTTTACGTTGTGTTGCCAGTAATCAGCGTAGTCGTCCTTCAGGTTACGCGGGTCCAGGCCAAGGAAAGAATAATGCGACCAGAACAGCGGGCCACCAAACTGGGGCGCACCATTATGTTTTAAACTCAGGTGATAACCATACTGCTGATGCGTTGAATCATTTCTGATTCCACCCTTGCGCGCCCAGCCTTCGTGATACACTTCTGCCGGAATACTATGGGTAGGCGAACCCGCTGCCAGAAAGTACATGATAAGACATTCGTTATAACCCTCTACAGCAAAATTCATTTTCCATTGTTTATCGGGCGACCAGTGCCAGTACAACACATTCTTTCCATTGCGATACCAATCGAATTCTACTTCGCGCCAAAGTTTGTCGATGCGTGCTGCCAGTACTTTCTCTTCATCGCTTCCGTCTTTGAAATACTGACGAACACACAGCAAGCCTTGCAGCAGGTAAGAAGTTTCAACCAAGTCGCCACCATCATCGTTGGGACTGAAGGGTTTTACTTTTCCGGTTTCACCATTCCACCAGTGCGGCCATGCTCCATGAAACCGATCCGCTTTTTCCAGCCAGGTTACGAACTTGCTCAGTCGATCGAAACCTTGTTCGCGTGTTATGAAGTTACGTTCAATACCCACCAGAATAGCCATTACACCAAAGCCAGTTCCGCCTGATGTTACCACATGCTTGTCGTTTTGCGGATAGATGTTATCGGCATGAAAACGTTCGCGCGCAGCACCCGAAATAGGCTCGGCACCATCCCAGAAATATTGAAAGGTTCGATATTCAATTAAGGTGAGCAGGGAATCATCGCTGATGGTTGTAGGAGAGACCTCAGCTACTTCCTTTTTGTCAGTTGAGCAGGCTATAATAAACACTGTGAGGCTTACTCCAAAAAATTGCTTCATTGCTTTTCTCATGATCTCAAGTTTATTCTATTCACACATTAGTATTTCAGTTCGTTCAGATATTCCGTTATTGTTGAAGGCTTCAATCTGAAAGTAATATGAATCCGCGCTATCCATTCCGGTGAAGTAATATTCATTCTTACCATACACCATAATACTACCATACAGTTTGCCGGGTGATTTACCAAAATAAATAACATACCCATCGGCATCCGGATTCTGCTGCCATTTGATCCAGCTTGCGAGGCGATTACCTTCACCTTTGAGCGGTGTACGCAGCACTACAAACTTCTCTACTTTTTTTGGCGCACTACCAGACCCTTTTCCAAAAACCCGAAGTCCACTTATCGCAAACTTGCCAGTAGGCATCTTTATGTTCTCCAGCTTTACATAACGTGCCTTGACTGGCGAAGATAGTTCGATGTAATCATGCGGAACATCGGTGGTGTTTTTACTTTTATCGATGAGCTGCTTCCATTTCTTACCATCATCCGAAATGTAAAGTTTGTATTGGTGAAATTTTCCCATGGATTTCCCCATGAATTCGGCATCCTGATCGGCATAGTTAATTTGAATGGCATAAATTGTTGAAGGCTCACCTAAATCTGACTGAACATATTCACCCGCATTACCTGTTCTGGCACTCCAGTAGGTTTTGATCTCTTCATCAACAGCAAAGTTGGCCTGGTAGCCACCCTGTGTTGACGATACCTGTACTGGTTTATTATAGTTCAATAACATCCATCCGGCAAAAAGGCCGTGAGTAAAATCCTTTTCCTTTGAGAACGCAGGTAAAAATGTTGGATAGTCGCCATACGCGGTGATGCAGTACATTACATCATCACGATCAAATCCTGCGGGCCAAATGCCAATGCGCCTTTCAAAATTATCCTTAATCTGCGCTGATATAGTAGAGATGTGCCACCAGTTATTGAAATTATCCTGAAAGGTTGCGCCATGCCCTGCACCCTTGGCAAACCCACCCGGCTTGTATGAAAACGGATTGTGCGATTGGTATTGAAAATCCGTTAACGGTGATTTGCTGACATACACACCGTCTGCATACCCACTAAACTCAGTTCCCGGTGCCGCATACTGCAGGTAATAGTTATCCTTGTACTTCGTCATCCATGCACCTTCGGTGAAAGGCCTCAGAAAAACATTATCGTTGTATTCGCCAAAACGCTCCCAGCCACGCACAGTTGGATGCAACGTCATCACAGCTTTGGTGAAGCCTTCCGATTGCAATGTTTGGGTATTGAGTTCGGTTCCTAACAGTGAATACTCGTTGCCAGAACCCCAATACAAAAAAAGCTTATCGAGTTGCTCATCGTAAAAGAATCCAGGGTCCCAGGCAGCCACTTGTAGTGTATCAACAACGATAGTCCATTCATCTTTTGTTGGATTGGTACTTTTACAGACAGGAAAATCAGCTTCGTGTGTAGAGCCATACACGTACAAGGCATCCTTCATGGCAAATACTCCGGGAGCGTTGAGATCGTGCGTGTATTTATCGTTCAACAAAAATTTACGATATATAAAATTCCAGTGCAGCATGTCATCGCTCCACCAGTAACCTTCTTGATTGGTAGAAAAAAGAAAGTACTTGTTTTGAAAAGTAACTATTACCGGATCGGCTGTGGCGCGATGTTTTCCCTGTGCTGAAAATACTTTAAACGGTGTATAACCATAATCGATGTTAACGGGATTGCAAAATGTTTTTTGTTGTGCCCCGGCATTGTCTGTACAAGCACACATCAGCATACCAATCAACCAAAAGCACTTTATGTCCATCCGAAATTTATCTAATAATTAAAATTCAATTTGCTTACTCCGCTTTGCACTTCCGGAGCTGACATGAATAAATCCCACAACAACTCTGTCCGATAGTTTTCAATCATCACAATGATGGGCCCTTGATCGATTGCCAGGTATGAACTGGCCGTCCATTCTTCTGTAACATTGAACGCATCATAAAATCCATAATTACCCCAAAGCCTGTCGCCCATCTTGTAGTAAAAAAAATGAAGTGCCTTCATCGATTCTTCTGGCGTGTATGGAAAAGAAGACAAGGCTGCAGTTGGAGTAATCACACCTAAATCATTGGAAGGTGAATGTGCATCATATCCGGTATGGTTATCGCTGGACGTGAGCCCCCAGCATTGGTCACTGTAACCGGCAAACTTTTTTGGATTGGCTACACAGTATGCCTGATTAATGAGAGAAGCGTTTACATTTTGTTGCCAGTAGTTGGTGTAGTCATCTGTAAAGTGTGGATCCAAACCCAAGTATGAATACTGAACCCAAAACAAAGGCGAAGGACTTTCCAACGGCAGTGTGTAACCGTAGTAGGTATTATTCTTAACAATGGCGCCATTTTTTCCGTAACCATTCGTGTATACTACTTTCGGGATACTGTGCGTAGGCGATGCCGCTGCCATGAAGTAGGTGATCTGTTCTTCAAAATATCCGTACATGGCGAAGTTCATATCCCAGTTATAATTGGGTGACCAGTGCCAGTACAATACGTTCTCACTGTTTTTTCGATACCAGTCCCATTCAACATCTTGCCAAAGTGTTGTAATGCGGTTGATCAGGTTATTGCCGATAGTATCGGATGGTTCAAGATACTGACGAAATGTTAACAAGCCCTGCACAAGGAATGATGTTTCCACCAGGTCGCCACCATTATCTTTTGTACTAAAAGGTATAACTTTTCCTGTGTTACCATCGATCCAATGCGGCCACGCGCCATGAAAGCGATCGGCTGTTTCCAAAAAGGAAACCATCTTATCCATTCGCTCCACACCCTCCTGGCGCGTTATGAAATTTCTTTCGATGCCTACAATGATAGCCATAATGCCAAAACCTGTGCCTCCGCTTGTAACGGTGTTGCCTGAGGTATTACGTTCGCGTGCCATACCACTGGTCGGATGCGCAAAGTCCCAGAAGTACTTAAAGGTTTGCTGCTGTACTTTAGTCAACAGTTCTTCATCACTGATGACTGGAAATTTGGGTGTGTCACTAAATGTGGTATAAAATACCACGCTGTGTCCATTAAAATTCTCACCCAATGAACCTTTTAAATCATCAGAAACTGTTAGGGTGTATTTTCTCAAATCCTTCAATGCACTGGAGGCGGTAATGAAAATCGTTTTCTCCTCGTTAGATACCGCAAACATTAAGGCAGGTGCGGGTGATGGACCCGTAAGCGTAATAGCATCATCCAATGATGCTTCATCCACTGCACTGGATAAAATAATCTCCGCGGTAAAAATCAATGGCACATTTAGAACGCGGTCGTTTCCTGCACTCTCTATTTCACCAATTTTTATAGTTACGATTTCTAAATCCTGTAATGTGGTGATGAAATCAATTTCTACAGCTTCAAAGCGCTCACCACGTTTACCTTCTATCCGATTCGATAATTCCAGCGTGTAGGTTGTGTTCGGCTCAAGCAGCCCTACCGGAAACAAAATGATAGAACTACCACTAATACTGATGGTTGTGTTTACTACCTCTGTGCCGTGTCGTAGTGTTACCAGATTATTGGTATCAACCGCTTTTACGGGCGATGAGAACACCAACGTTATACTCCGGTCAATTGGAAGCCCTGTACTGACGGATCCATCAATATTAATTTCATCGATACCTACCAGTGCTCGTTGAAGCGTAAGCACTCCGGCTTCATCCTGATCACAACCCCACAGCGTGAACAAAACAATCAGAAAAATGTAGACCCTAACTCTATCCATAACAAGATGAAACAAAGAGGATCTCAGAAAATTCTGAAACCCTCTTTAACCAAACTAACCTACCAAACAATTAATCATTCATTACATTCTGTACTTCTTCCTGTGTAAGCGCTTTACTGAACAAGCGTAACTCATCCATGTAGCTTTCATCAGAATGATGTCCCCATTCTGTGAAGCGAGGATCCCCCGACATGATGGACAAAATATCACAGCCAGTCCAGTCTACACCCGTGAAGGCGCCTTGTGAAACTACATCTCCATTTATATACACCACACACTGACTATCTGAAATCGTAAAGGCCAAGTGTACCCACTCGTTGAGGGCAGGATCTACATCGGCTGCTGCTCCACCATCGAACCAGCTATCAGCCGTGCCGTTACCAACATTTAATTTGAAGCGTTGCTTACCCCCGGCATTTTCACGGAAGAAGCGGAAACCATTTTTACGGTTATTCGGAGTTGCGGGCAGATTCGGATCGGGCGGCCCCATTACCAGGATACCTGCGCGATCAGGAGTTGCATTAACCTTCATCCAGAAGGCGGCACTGAATTCATTACTCGTCAATCCATCGGTAGAGAACGTTAAGTAAGAATCAGCCGCACCGGCATACGCATCAGCACCGGCATACGCCTCACCAGCAAAGCCAGGTGTACCTACTTCGGTGGCATTGTTGCCACTTACCAGATCACCAAAGCCTGTGTTGAACGGCATGTAAAATTCTTCGCCATCAAACTTCGGAACGTACTCGTTATCGATAATTTCGAGAACCTCTTCTTGCGAAAGCGCCTTATCAAACAAACGAAGCTCGTCCATATAACTCAGATCAGATTTATGATCCCACCCGGTAAACCGAGGCGCTCCTGACATGATGGATAAAATGTCGCAACCTGCCCAGCTTACACCACCGGTAAGATTTCCCTGCGATACAACCTGGCCGTTGATGTAGACAACCGCATTGGTGGCAGAAATGGTAAACGCAATGTTCGTCCATTCGCCAGTGTTGGGAACAACATCTGCTGCTGCACCGCCATCAAACCAACTGTCACTGCTTCCGGTACCAACATTCAATTTGAAACGTTGCTTACCTCCGGCATTTTCGCGGAAGAGACGGAAGCCGGCATTACGGTTATTCTGCGCGGTAGGGTTAGCCACATCAGGTGGACCAATTACCAACACACCGGCACGATCGGGTGTACTGTTTACTTTCATCCAGAAGGATGCACTAAATTCAGTGCCCAGCATTCCCGTTGTGGGGAAGGTGAGATACGAATCGGTTGCACCTTTGTATGCGTTTCCTCCCCGTTTACCCTGACCGGCAAAATCAGGGTTACCAACTGCTGTTGGATTGGTAATACTTACCAGCTCGGTGTAAATGCCATCGAAAGGCATGTAGAAGATTTCGCCATCAAAAATAGGAGCATACGGAGGCGCTTTTTCAAAATTAATATCTACGGTGGTAACCTTGTTTTCACTATCGGTTGCTGTAATCGTAAGTACGTGCAGGCCGGTGTTCAGTCCTTCATAAAGCACATCCTTAATGGCATGTCTGTAATCGGTAAACTCGGTGAATTCAGCAACATCATTGCCATCCATTTTTACATCGACACTTTTAATCTCAATATCGTCTGTTACTTCAAATTTGATATTGACATCGGTTAGCAGTTCTACCACTTTAATCTCTGTACCTTCTACCGGATACGTTACGGTAATGACAGGTGCTGTTTCGTCCGCTCCGGGACTTACCTTTTTTATGGAATCAATGTATTCACCATCGCAGGCAAAAAGCAGTAAACCGATACCCAAAAGATTTATTCTAAAGTTTTTCATTTTGCTCATCGTTAAATTGTGCAATGATTAATCTCGCAATTGTGGTAAGATATCCTGTTGATCGAGTGGATACGGAAGAAACGCACCATCCGCAGCAGGGAACACTCTACCATCGTACGTAAGCTCAGTTGTTTTATCATGGCGAATGAGATCCGAAAAACGAATGCCCCACTCGGTAGCGAACTCAGCATACTTCTCATCCAGCACATCATCCAGCGTAACCCCGGCTACATCAATGAGCCCGGCCCGTGATCGTACTTCGTTCACAGCTGCATCGGCAGTTTTAGCTGAACTTGTCGCTCCGCTCACCAGCGCTTCTGCATGCATCAGCAATACCTCGGCATACCGAATGCAAATAAAATTCTTATTCTCTCCGTAGGCCGTACGACCCGGTGTGAGTTGCGCGCTCGGCAAGTAATGCTTACCGCTCATAAAC
>Ga0315910_10000301_pt1 | contig 53027 bp, 43 predicted proteins | sample EdamamesoilMG_FD_204470 | JGI IMG/M metagenome (GOLD analysis project Ga0315910, IMG submission 204470) | Garden soil microbial communities collected in Santa Monica, California, United States - Edamame soil | ecosystem: Environmental > Terrestrial > Soil > Garden | place: USA: California... | reverse complement strand
AATAAAGTAATATTCAATAATTGTCAGAAGGCACCACCCAATTATTATGTAAATTAATATTCTCTTGCTCATTAAATATTTGTCCTATGCAGAAATCTCCATGCCATTGCCGCTAACGTTTGTGCATAAGCAGTGGCGGGAGAAGGAGGCTTTGGTAAATGACGAAGGAATGCCAAAGCCGACTACCACTACACCGTCCCATACAACCAACGTTTATTTGAAACTAAAACTACAAACTTACACTGAACCCCGCCATTGATTATGCACTTTGTTGTGTGCTGTGGCGGCTTACCGTTTCTTATCAATTTGTTTAAGTTGGTCGCTGTCAAACGTGTCAATTGTTATCATTTCAAAATAGGTTTATTTTGATAATAACGCTGACAAGCAACGGGTAATCGCTTCTCTAATATCGTCTGCTTCAGTTTCTCCTTGTCCTTCTGCTGTACAGGAACAAATTTGTCCATGTGTTTTTGCTGAAATAAATTGAATTGTTACTTCAATTGTATATCCTAGTCCTCTGTCTCTTTTGCCACTTTCGCCATAGTTTACAACTATTGTTTCGTCTAACAACTCTGGCTTTAATTCTGGAACTCTAGTGTATCCTTCTTTTAATAGTATCCCAGAAATAACATCACCTGGATTAACGCTTTTACTAGTAGTAGCACCATATACTCCATACTGTCCTCCATAAACTCCTCCAGAACCCGATGTCAAATTGGTAGTGGGGGTAATAAATATATATTTATATCCTTCTAATGTATCGTTTTTTGTAATTGTCGGTGCCTTAAGGGGTGCACAACTATTTGTCAGGAAGATGGCTAGAACAATTGTCAAAAATCTAATCATTTTCATTTCTATTTATGAGTGTCTAAAGTTGTCGTTACTGTCCAGCCGCCATAGCACACAACGTTTGTGCATAAGCAGTGGCGGGAGAAGGAGGCTTTGGTAAATGACGAAGGAATGACAAAGCCGACTACCACTACACTGTCCCATAACACCAAACGCAATTTGAAACTAAAACTACAAACTTAAACCGAACCCCGCCATTGATTATGCACTTTGTTGCCGGCTGGCCATTTTCATCTGCTGCCGCGAACTTTCATTAGAGTCAACGGAGATTATTTGTCCCTCACTCGAATTGCTTTTTTAGTTCACCAAACTCAAAAAATTCTACCTCTGAAGTTGGACTTATACTTGTCACGAAATTCACTAAGTCAGTTTGATTCACATTCGCTAATCGGTCAAAAACTAAAGCAATTATCAACTTAAATTCTCCTTTTCCTTTAAAAATTCTTTCAAGCTTTTGCCTTTTGTTGAGAAATTCCTGAATTGATACTTTCAATTTCTTTTCTGATTTGTCCGCCTCCCAATATTTTGTCTCTATTATGTAGGTCCTTTTACCATCTTGACCTAAACCGTCAAGCTCAAACCTTCCATAGGCGGTCGTCTTAATTGCAATGTTTCTTCTGAAGTGTAATTTATACTTGAGGCTTAATTCCTGGGCCACCCACTTTTCAGACTTTGAGTATATTTCAAGTAATTTTTCATTTTTACTTTCCAATGTTTCAACAGTCGCAATTGCTTCGTCAACTGTTTTAGTTTTTTCGACAACTTCAACCTTATTTGTCCGATTGTCGTCTTCGACTGCTGTCTGCGTGTCAATCTCTTTGTTTACAACTTCTACATTTGTCGGTTGTGATGTTTCTAAGGCTTGTATTTCCTTAAGTTGCTTCTCCTTTATTTTCTTTTTGTCAATTGTCTGGATAAAGGATTCATCCCCTCTAAAATCGCTTGGTGAATAAAGCTTCTCATGATGAAAGATTACTAAGTAAATGAAAGCTATAAGAATAACTACTGGGAATATTATGATGAACCAGATTAATGGTAATCTTTCGCAACTTGAATGCAAGTTGTCAATACTAGTGCTTAATACTAAGCAAGCAAATCCATAAATGAGGGATATAAAAAGAGCAATTATCCCCAGGGGATTTCTTGTTAGTCCTTTGGCACTACTCGTGAAGCTGGAAATATTGTCCATAAATACTTATAACTGTTAATGGTGGAATCTCTGTCCAATGGCTTGCCGGCAACGTTGGTGCATATGACGTTGCCGGGTCTAGGAGGACTTAGCAATGACGATAGGAATGGTAAGGCCGACCAGCTCAATCTGTCCCACGCGACCGAACGTTGTTAAGAAGCAAAACTACAAATTTACTCTACACCCGGCAATGGCATATGCACGGTGTTAGCGGGCGTTACCTTCACCCATGAATATTTGTCTGGCGCTGTCAAACTCAATGTCTTTGAAAGTCGTTTGTCCACGACTTGTCACTCTAAAACGTTCGTAATACTCTCTTGCCTCATCAATTTTATCGTTTGCTAAATTGACCATAGCTAGGTCCAGCAATATTGAGTCTTCCTTGAACTTGCCGGCCTTCAGTCCGTTGTCATAAAAGTCAAGGGCTCGTTTGAAATATTCTTTTGATTTGATTCTGTCGTTTAATTGATAATAAATGGCTCCTAGTCTCATGAGTCCAACTGGGTCATCAAACTTTTTATAATATAACCAAGCAGTTGTTTTTGCTTCTTCAAATTCCTTTAGTCCGAATTCAAATCCCATTTTATTCCAGTATGCTGATTTATTTGAAGAATCAGCCCGGATTGCCTCTGACATAAAATACAGACAACTGTCAGCGAATACTTTTTTGTCACTATTGCCAGGGTAAGTCATGTTTGACACGGCTTTGAAGTAATAATCAGTCCCCTTTTTGTTTAGTTCGTTAGACTTTTCTCTGTCCTGCGTACTACAACTGAATACAGTAAATAGAAGTCCTATGTAAATAACTCTCATTGTCCCAAGGGTAATGCACGCTAACGCTAGCATATAAGCAGTGGTGGGTTTACGAAGTCGAATCTGTCCACCGTTAACCGAGCGTTGAACGAAGATAAATATTTAAAACTTAAACTGAAGCCCACCATTGATTATATGCATTGTTGGCAGCCGTACTTGTCACACGACTCTTTTTTCTTTTAAGATTTTGTATTCGTCCTGAATCATTCCTTGATTCACAAATCTTAAGTCCGCCAGTTGATACTTGTCTTTAATGAATGTCAAAGCGCTTTCCAAAGTCTCGAATTCGGTTGTTTCAAATTCCTCGTCCGGATTGACAGATGAAAATGAATACAAGTCAAGATGGTCAATATCACCTTCGTCAAATACGGAGTAAGTATTTAATTCAATAATCCCCTTTGTCCCCTTACCTATATCGATCCAATTAATAACATCATTGTCGTCATGAGAAGGTCCTAGAAAAAGCTCTAACGTTTTTCCAAGGTTTAATAGAGTCGTGATTTCAATTTCTGTCAAGTATCTCATTGTCCCACAAGTATGGCTGCCAACGACTGTATATAGGCCTCTTTATGGCCTATATACCCTTATTCGCTGCTCGTAGCAAGGTACGAGTATGCTCTAAATTATCCAATGGACTGATCAGCATTTCAAAACCCTTCTTCGTTACATGCGTGTAACGCTCGGTTGTTCGTGAACTTTCATGGCCCAGCAGGGTCTGAATGTAACGAAGGTCCGTGCCTCGCTCCAGCAAATGAGTTGCAAAACTATGGCGCAAGGTATGGGCACTCACACGCTTGTTAATACCCGCCAACCGGCAGCTTCGCTTGATAATATTATTAACGCTGCGGCTGCTGTACATCTCTCCATCAGGGCCTTCAAACAACCACCTTCCCGGTTTATACAACTCCAGGTATTCGCATACATAGGCATAGGCTACTCTGCTCAATAGGGTTACCCGATCTTTCTTGCCCTTTCCACTTCGCACGTAAATCAACCCGCGGTCGGCATCCAGGCTATCACGTTGCAGGCTCAGCAACTCGCTAATCCTCAAACCCGCAGAGTAGATCAAATACAAAATGCACCGGTGCTTTAAATTCCGGGTGTTCAGAAACAAGCGCTGAATCTCCTCCTCACTTAACACAGTCGGCAACTTACGGTCTTTTATGGGCCGGTCTACATAATACACTGTGCGTTCTCCATGCTGTACGCGTTCCAAATAAAATTTAATAGCGTTGATCGCCTGGTTCTGTGTAGAAATCGAAACCTTCTTCACATCAATCAGATATAGCAGATACGATTGAATGACTTCCCCACTAATGCCCTGGCAATCTACCGGGTAAATATGCTGAAGAAACGATTTAAACTGCGAACAATAATTCTCCAACGTGGCATCGCTATACCGCATAGTCTTCAACATTGCGGCATACTCAGCAGGTAAAACTACCTCCGGCAATGTTTTCTCACTCATCAAAATTTCAGCATGCAAATCCTGCTCCGTGTTGTCGCAAAAAATAACTTCACCAAATCCCCCCAATACTTTACAGAGCAAACGCAATACATCTTCCGAATACTGAATATACCAGCACCCATGTGTGGCCGAATACTTCCTCCCCTCAAAACCCCTTATTGCCTGGTTTACCTCAGATGAAAAATTCCCCTGAATAGCAACACAAAGTTGCTGTCGATGAAAAAGTGGTCGTAAGATTACCATGTTCAGAATTGATGGATAATCTTACAAATAAGAAAGAACACCAACCGTGCGATAAACGATTACTTCCGTTTGTAGCCGTTTGTAATCGGATATATTTCAAATCGGAATGTCGTCTATTGGGTATTCACGTCTTATCAGGTCGGTTATGTGCAGGGTAACGCGTGGTGTGTCACCTTCAACCCACGTAACCGTTACCTGCCAGGCGTCTCTGCTTCGCGTTACGGATATAACACTGCCGGGCTTATCCGCTGTCGCGCGTACTTCCTTCAGCGCAAAGCCTGGTTTACTGATCACATAGGTAGCGCTGTTCTTTTCCCGATACTTCATCACCTTGGCTTTGCGCATGTAGTCGGTAATGGCTGCGGTGTAGGCGTTGGGCAGTTTCAATGCGCGAACTCGCTGTTGGTAATACGCTTTCTTTTCGGCATCGTGCAGTATCGTCTGCGCCCACCGCGTGGCTTGTTGAAACGTGCTGCGGGTATGGCGCTGGGCTTCGCTTTCTTTCTTCTTATCGGGCTTGCGCGGCACAGCACTTACAATGGTTTTGCCGTACATGGTTCTAAAGAGTAAAGCGTTGCCTACTTTACCGCTAAGCCCGTTGATCAATACATTCGTTGCTACCGTTGCCATACCGCTCTTGTTTTACCCCAAGATAAAGGCAATCCGTGACAACTTGTGTCACATGAATAATCTACACATTTTACTCCCTGATAATTTGCACATCGACCCAGCGATCATTATAATTAATTCGGTGCTCCTCCACACTTCCTCCACGCATTCTCCACACCTGCTCCACACTGGCTTGCGGGTGCAGTTAGGCAAGAATCAGAATTCAGTTCGAGTTGTATTCATCAAACAACTACAAGAGCATATGAACCCACACTGGCGGCACACCGCAAGCACAGGTGCGTACTACTTCTTCTTAAACCGATTATTGAATTTACGCTTCTTGAAATTACCGGAGCTTCTTTTCGCTTCGGGTTGGTAGGCGGGGCCTTCGCCAATGGCTTCGGGTAACGGTAACTTGGGTAAAGTGTCGCCAATCAGGCTTTCGATGCTCAAAAACTTGCGTTGATCTTTTTCATTGATCAGTGTAACAGCTGTTCCGGTGGTTTCTGCCCGTGCCGTCCGGCCTATACGGTGCACATAGTCTTCCGGATCGGGTGGCACATCCCAGTTAATCACCAGGCTGATCCCTTCCACATCAATACCACGCGAGAGCACATCGGTACCAATCAGAATATTGACTTGCTTGTTTTTAAAGGCTCGTAAAATTTCTTCACGCTCAACTTGCTCTAAATCCGAATGAAATGCTTTCACTTTCAGGTTCGATCGCTGAAAGACTTGATCCAGTTTCTTTACGGTCTCCTTTGTAGATGCAAAAATAATTACGCTCGTCCACGGAATGGTAGCCAGAATGTGCTTCAGTATCGGTCCCTTCTGGGTATCGTACACCACATACGCCTGCTGCGAAATTCCGGCAGCGGGCTTAGCAATGGCAATGTTTATTTGCTCAGGCTCGTGTAAAATCTTTGTGGCCAGTGTTCGGATCTTCGGAGGCATTGTAGCGGAGAACAACAGCGTCTGCCTTTTCTTGGGCAGGTGACTGATGATCTTCACAATGTCATCGTAAAAACCCATGTCCAGCATGCGGTCGGCTTCATCAAGCACCAGGTGCTCAAGATGATCAAACTTGGTAGTACCGGCTGCCAGCAAGGCAATTAACCGGCCTGGTGTAGCAATGATGATATCAGCTCCTTGTTCGAGTGCTTTGCGCTGCTGATCCCACGTGGCACCATCACCTCCACCATAAATAGGAATAGAACTTACTCCTAAAAAGTAAGCAAAGCCTTCAATCTGTTGGTCAATCTGCTGTGCCAGTTCACGTGTGGGCGCAATCACTAATGTATTCAGGTGACGATGATCAGCCTTAATCAGTTTATTCAAAATAGGAAGAATGTACGCAGCTGTTTTTCCGGTACCGGTTTGCGCACAAGCAATCAAATCATGATGGCGAAGTATAACCGGGATGGCCTGCTCCTGAATGGGTGTGGGCTTGGTGTATCCCATGGACGAGAGTCCATCTAAAAGCTTTTCATCGAAAGTAAAGTCCTGAAATGTCAAACAGCGAACGATTTAAGATGCGAATATAAAATTACCTACCGGATAATACATCAACCTATGCTGGTGCGAGATACTGTTATTTTTACAGGCTGCCAAATTCAGCGTTGCAATCGGGTTAGCTTACTATCAAACACGGTAACGAATTGGTTGCTCAAGCGTACTCGCGCGTACCTTGTCTCGGCCAATTGCCGGGCCGCTTGCTGATACTGCCCCAGGAGTTCGGAGTTCTTCAAAAAAGGTTCAAGCTTGTTTACCACATCAGCCGGATTCTGTGCATGAATATAGACACCACACCGGGCCTGCTCAATTTCATGCTTTATCCATCCGCCAAAGTTTATCAGTATCAGTTTACCGGCCGCCAATCCATCGAAGTATTTGTTGGGCGATCCGGTTTCCAGTATCGGGTAAGGTTGATAACATACAAAGCTGGCATCGGTTACATTCATTACCGCTCGCACACCCTCCCGGTTTTGAAACGGCACAAATGAAACGTTGTTTAACGCATAACGCTTAACCGTTTCTTTCAACCGGTTCATCACGGCACCATCGCCACAAAGTATAAAATGAACAGACAGGTTTGCTTTCGCACTGGCCCGTGCACACTCAATGTAAAAGTCCAGGCCGTTGGCAATCCCCAGGGCACCAGTGTACGATACTACAAACTTACCGCGCACACCAAACGTATCAATTAGCTGCTCTTGCTTGCTTTCCGGCTGATAGTAATCGGTATCCGCCATGTTGGGAATAAGATGTATGTGCTTACCCGGAACTTTCTTTTCAATAGCTTCTTTAATCATTGGCGACAACGCCACAATCGCTTGCGCCTGTTTATAAATTGTTCGTTCCAGTCCATACAGCAATTGCTTGAAAGTATAACTCTTAATGAATCCCAACTGCACCGGGGCATCCGGCCACAAGTCACCAACTTCAAAGATGAATGGAATCTTGTATCGCCTCTTCATCCACATGGCCGCTATGCCAATGGTAAGGGGCACAGAGATGGCGTAGCAAACATCAATATTCGCTAGAGTGCCGGCTACCTTCACCGCCTGCACAATGTATTTTACAAACGAACCGCTGCGCTTGTAAAATCCAAAACGGTTATCGTACGCAACGGGCAGGTAGTGAACAGTAATGCCTTCAATATTTTCAATTTTATATTCTTTCTGGTTATGACCGCTAATTACCGTAGTCTGTATACCCGCATCCACCAATGCTTTGGCCAGGTAGTATGAACGAATAGCACCACCGGTTTGAGGTGTGTTGAAATGTTGATGAAGAATCAGAACGTTCACGGTGCAAAGAAAACAAATGTTGATTAGCCATCAAGGCTGCACGCGATTTATACTTACGTTCGTTTCGTGTAAAAAAATTTCACTTGATTTCACTCCGGCAAAATCCCGCCAGCGATATTTGACGTTGTAGACTCACGGAATTGTTATCCCCTTTTCATGACTAAAAAAATCTCGAACGCATACTTCGTTGGCGGAGTTCTCATTTCATTACTGGGTGCAGTGTGCTTTTCAACCAAAGCGGTGCTGGTAAAGATGGCTTACCGCGATACAAACATTGATGCCATCTCCTTGCTAGCCTTACGCATGATCTTTTCACTTCCATTCTTCATTGTATCTGCTGCAGTTTCTTCCAGCAAGAGTACGAATGAAAAATTTACACCCCGCCAATGGTTTTACGTAATGGTTATAGGGTTGCTGGGGTACTATGTAAGTAGCCTGCTGGACTTCCTTGGGTTGCAATACATTTCGGCCGGTATGGAGCGATTGATTTTGTTTATCTATCCAACCCTGGTGTTGCTGATGTCGTCTGTGGTGTTCAAAACAAAAATTAATACAATTCAATGGGTTGCCTTGTTCATTACCTATGCCGGATTGATACTGGCCTTCTGGAGTGAAGTGGATTTCATGACCACACCCGATGCCAACTTCTACAAAGGTGCAATCCTGATTTTTATGTGCGCCTTTACCTTTGCCATGTACATAGTAGGCAGTGGCAGGCTTATTCCAAAGGTGGGTGCTGTAAAATTCAACAGCTATGCCATGAGCTTCGCAGCCCTGGGCGTGTTGCTTAACTTCTTCATTGTAAACGAAAACTCGCTACTCGATTTTCCGATGGAGGTATACGGCTACAGCCTGCTGATGGCCATCTTGTCTACGGTTATCCCCTCGTACCTGGTGTCGGAAGGAATTAAACGCGTGGGTTCTGACAATGCGGCAATCATCGGAAGTATTGGGCCCGTGTCTACCATTCTTCAGGCTTACTTCCTGTTACAGGAGCCGATCCACTTTTTCCAGCTTGTTGGCACAGTCTTGATATTATTGGGCGTTCTGCTGATCAGCCGAAAGGGAAAGTAATGCGTTGTGATGTCATTTGATTCGACTCTTTAAACTTGGCAGCACGCGCTTCAGTTGTGTTTCTTGCCGTTTCGGAATAAGATCTGCAAAACCTGAATGCCGCTAGCCTGCTCTGCATTGAAAGAAATTTCAACTTATCTTAACTTGATCAATAAATTCTTTCTCATGAAATACTTTCTTGTCTTGATGTTGCTGATTGGCTTTACCGCTTACAGCCAGGAAAAACAATACACCTTTGTATTCCTCAACAAAAAACCGGATGCCGAAAAATTACCAAAGGAGCAACTGGATAAAATCATGGAAGGTCACATGGCCAACATCAATCGTCTGGCTAAGGAAGGAAAGTTGCTGGTGGCCGGACCATTTGATGGTGGCGGTGGAATTTTCATTCTTAACTCCACCTCCGTTGATGAAGCCAAACAGTGGTTGAGCACCGATCCGGGAGTGCAGGCTAACCGCTGGAATATTGAAATACTTCCGTACAAACCACGTGTGGGTTCAGCTTGCTTGGTGAATGAGCCTTATGAAATGGTGACGTATTCGTTTGTGCGGTTCAATGCTGTGGTTACCAAATTCACAGCGTCTACCTATCCGCAGATTATTCGTAAGCACGATGAATACCTTAAACAAATTGAGACTACCGGTAATGTAGTAACCGAAGGAACATTCGGTGATTATGACGGGGGTATTCTGGTACTTCGCGGAGAGGTACAAAAAGAAGTTATCGAATCAGATCCGGGTGTTCAGGCTGGATTGATTGAGTTGACGTTCAAAAATCTATGGGTGGCGAAAGGTGCCTTCTGCGAGCGTTAACAGTGCACCTTCTTAAAACTTTCGAGTCGTTACTCGGCCTTGCTTAACGCTTTCTTCTTCTTAGCTTCTTCCACACGTTTGCCATTCCGGTGTTCGCCAAGAATAATCACGTCTTTAGAATTTTGATACTGTTTTACCGCTTGCATCATCGATTGCTCACTGTCACGGATAATAATAATACCCGTTTTCGCACCCTTGTTTCGTAGTTCGATGTAGAACCCGTCTTTCTTCTTCTTCGGTAATACTGGTGGTCTTCCCATTTTTTTGTTCTTTACTTGCAATAGTGGTATAACCACGCATGCTTTTGTTTAGTTCAATTTTGACAATATCGTCATTTCCTTTGGATTCATTGCCATCAGAAGCGTCTATCACCATGAATTCACGTCACTATTTTTGATCAACGGTAAATGCATCTCCCTATTTGCTATTGATATTGTAGTCGATCGCCACATATAATTTTTTGATTTAAGTAAATTGACTCGCTTTCCATACAAGAATCATGTTAAGACTTTTATTTTCTATGGCGATATGTTTGCTCTCGTTCAGGGCAATGTCGCAGCAAGAAATTTCGATGAATGATACCTCCAAAGTACTCGCTGAAATAGTCGTACAGGCATACCAGGCTAACCGCCCCATTCTCGAAGTACCCGCATCGCTCGGTGTTGTAAACACCGCTGATCTGGCTCGATTCAACACAGCATCTCTGTTACCGGTAATCAATACTATACCCGGTGTGCGCATGGAAGAACGTTCGCCCGGAAGTTACCGACTGTCGATGCGCGGTAGTTCGCTGCGTTCACCATTTGGTGTGCGAAATGTAAAAGTGTATTGGAATGGACTGCCTTTTACAGATGCCGGAGGAAACACGTATCTGAACCTCTTCGACTTCTCATCTATTCAACGCGCTGAAATCATTAAAGGGCCCGGATCAAGTTTGTATGGAGCGGGCACTGGCGGTGTGTTACTCTTGAAGAACAATGTAGCCGCTGCCAACGCACTAAAAGCAGCACTCTCCTTCGGAAGTTTTGGTTTAATGCGATTCCAAACAGCCGCACAATGGCGCACTAAAATTTCAAGCACAACCATCAGCTATGCACATCAACAAGCTGCAGGGTATCGTGAGCATACCGATATGAACCGTAACCTGGTACAGGCGCAAAGCGATTTTTATCTGAACAGCAAAAATACAATAGCCCTCAACCTGCTCTTTTCTGATCTATACTATCAAACACCCGGTGGATTAACGCGACAACAATTTGAAGCGAACCCACAACTGGCACGGCCGGGTGCAACAACACAAAAAGCCGCGGTGTACAACCACACTTTTTTTGGCGGCCTCACCCACGAATACGAATGGAGTAACCGGTGGTTAACCCAAACCGGAATCTACGGTTCGTTTACAGATTTCAGCAATCCCACCATTCGTGTAGGCAGCTATGAAGTACGCAACGAGAACGGCTTCGGTGGCCGAACCAACACATCGTATAGTTTTTCTAACGGTAAACTCTCGTTTGGAGCAGAACTGCAACAGGAATTTTCGCCCATTAAAAATTACCAGAATCTTGCAGGCGAAAAAGGAAATCTCCTCACGCACGATGAACTCTCCATCTTAACCTACTTTGCTTTTTCACAGGTTGAACTCTTCCTGCCCTGGAACATATCCATCACAGCAGGCGCAAGTGTAAACAAACTGAACGTTGATTTCATCCGATTGTCAGAATCTCCACAGGTAGAAGAATCCAGAAATTTTGATGCAATCCTTTCTCCGCGCCTGGCGTTGCTCAAAAAAATTAATGATGGGCTTTCCGTTTTTGCAAGCTACAGTTCAGGGTACTCCACGCCCACCATTCAGGAACTGTATCCGGCCACCAACATGTTCGATCAGCAACTAAATCCAGAGCGGGGTAACAACCTGGAAGCCGGTATGCATGGAAAGTTCTTTCGCAAGACCTTGCAAACCGATTTTACCATTTATGATTTCAGGTTGAAAGACGCCATTGTGCTGCGAAGAACACCTCAAGATGAAGACTACTACATCAACGCAGGTGGCACAATACAACGCGGTGCCGAACTTTACCTGGGCTGGACACCAACATTTTCAAGCTCAACACACATCAAACTCTGGAGCAGCTACACGTTCAATGCTTACACCTTTGATGAATACGTGGTTGGCGATCAGGATCACTCCGGCAATGACTTAACAGGCACACCACAAAACATACTGGTAACCGGTATCGACCTGGAAGTATCGAAACGGTTGTACGCCAATTTCACCTACACATACACCGATCGCATTCCGCTAAACGATGACAACACAGTATATGCCGATGCCTATCACCTGCTTGGGGGTAAAGTAGGATGTCGCAATGTCTTTGCCCATTACATACTTGATTTCTTTCTGGGTGTCGATAACGCCCTCAATCAAACCTACAGCCTTGGCAACGACCTGAACGCAGCCGGTGAGCGATACTACAATGCTGCCCCCACTGCTAATTTTTATGCTGGTATCAACGTAACCATCGGGCCGCGAACCAAACTACCAATCGCTCCGGGAAAATAAATTCTGTTTTTAACGCCTGTATAAACTGAGCTGAATTTTAGATAACTTCGTTGCCCTGTTCCACCTCGATGGTAAAGAAAATCTTCAAGCTCTTCCTGCTAACCGTTTTGGCCGGCAGTGCACACGCGCAGTCTCTTCCCTTTCGCTTTGATCACATCACCATCAAGGATGGTCTATCACAATCGCAGGCGTATTGCATTTTTCAAGACAGCTATAACTATTTATGGATCGGCACACAAGACGGGCTGAATCGTTTTGATGGAAGTGAATTCAAGATTTACAAAAACGATCCGTTCGACAGTACTACCCTTTCGCACAACTGGGTGTGGGCTATTCAGGAAGATGATCATGGCGATCTGTGGATCGGCACCTTCCAGGGGCTCTGCAAGTATGTGCGAAGTGAAAACAAATTCATTCAATACTACCACAAACTGCAGGATACTACCTCCATCAGTGGCAACCGGCCCAACTATATTATTAAAGACAAAAAAGGAAGGCTGTGGATTTCATCGTGGGGCAGTGGTTTAAACCTATACAATGAAAAAACCAACAGCTTCCGGCAGTTCCAATACGACTCCAATGATCCTCAATCGCTCAGCAATAATTCTGTGCGCACGCTGCTGTGCGATAGCCAGGGCACCATCTGGGTCGGCACCTGGAATGGCGGACTAAACCGCGTGATTGAAGATGAAAAAGGAATTCGCTTTCAACGCTACTACTCCGAAGAAACCAACACCTTTGAAGGCGGAAACCAGATTACCACCCTTGCCGAAGATCAGCTCGGGAACGTGTGGATAGGAAGTTACCTGACAGGCCTTGTGCAATGGAAACGTGAAACCGGAACATTTCAGCGCGTACCTAACTTCTTATCAAACGATGTCAATAAAATCATCTGCGATACACAGGGCAACATGTGGATTGGCACCAACAGTGGGCTGAAAGTATTCCATCAGGAAGCACAACAGTTCATCACCTACACCCACCACCCGGCAAACCCCAGCAGCCTGAGCAGTAACACCATTTACTCCATCACACAAGACAAGACCGGCATCGTGTGGATTGCCGGCAACGGCATTGACAAATACGATCCGCACAAGAATATCTTTCAGCACTACACACACGAAGCTGGAAACAAAAACAGCCTGGCCCAAAGCATCATCTGGTCGTTTTGTGAAGATGATGAAGGAAAAATCTGGGTAGGGGGCGAGGATGGACCGCTGAATATTTTTGATCCGGTAACAAAACAAATCTCAGAATTCACCATCCAAGACAACCGCGGCAACAGGGTTACCAATGTGCAGCAAATGATTTTTCATGAAGGCATATTCTGGGTTGCCTCCTATAACTCAGGGTTTGTGCGCTACAACAAAAAAACAGGTGAGGCCAAATTCTTCCTTGGGTCGCATCCCTCCATTCTCGGCAAGGTTGCGTTCGTAAAAGAAATACTTCGCGATAAAGATGGAACACTTTGGATCGGCACTTACGACAATGGATTGATTCACTACAATCCGCAGACCGATGAAGCGACACACCTTGTAAAAACAACAGATGGCAACGCCAACCAGATTGGCTCTAACTTCATTAACGCCTTGTATCAGGATACAAAAGGCGATCTCTGGATTGGTTTATTGGGCGGAGGCATGAGCGTGTACAATCCGCGCACAAAAAAATTTACCAACTATGAATACGATCGTAAAAACAAAAACGGCCTCAGCGATCAGATGGTATCTGCCATCCTTCAGCAAGACGATAGTATTTACTGGATCTGCACCCACACCGGCCTCAATAGGTTGAACTCCAACACAGGCAAATTCAAACATTTCTTTGAAGCCGATGGTCTTGCCAACAACGTTACGTACCAGGTATTACCCGATGAATCTGGCAATCTCTGGATCAGCACCAACGGAGGATTGAGCAAGTTCGATCCAAAAATAATGACCTTCCGCACCTACACACAGGAGGATGGCTTGCAAAGTAATGAATTCAATGCCAACGCTGCCTTGATCAGTTCGAAAGGCGATTTGTATTTCGGAGGTGTAAACGGATTTAATGCATTTAATCCTGCAGCGGTAAAAGAAAGTAAAACACCACCTACGCTGTTTATCCAGGAGTATCGAATTTTTGACAAACCCTATCTACCCGCTCAGGATGTTTCACTCAAGCACAATGAAAACTACATCACGTTTCAGTTTGCCGCGCTGGAGTATTCGGCTTCCGATAAAGTTAAGCTTGAGTACAAACTAGACGGCTTTGATAAAAAATGGATCAGTGCCGACAAAAAACATGAAGCACATTACACCAACCTCGATCCAGGGCAATACACCTTTCGTGTGCGGGCTTCTAATCCCGATGGCTATTGGACTGAAACCGATTCTACCATGGCTTTTGTCATTCATCCGCCCTTCTGGAAAGCATGGTGGTTCATTGCGCTGATCATGCTGCTCTCCGGCCTGATTGCCTTTGCTGTGCACCGCTACAGGCTTGAACAATCCTTGAAAGTAGAACGCTTACGAAATAAAATTGCCAGCGACTTGCACGATGAAGTAGGATCTAGCCTCACCCGTATTTCCATTTATTCCGATCTGGTGCAAAGCGGATCCAGCGAAACCGAAAGTAAATTATACTTGCAAGGCATCAGTAATCTCAGTCGTGAAGTGGTGCTGACAATGAGCGACATTGTGTGGTCGATTGACAATCGCTACGACAAAATGGAAGCCCTCGTACTTCGCATGAAAGATTTCGGCACCGAACTTTTGCAGGCGCGTAATATTGAATTCGATTTTCAGGTTTCCGGTATGAACGGTGATAAAGCACTCGACCCGGTACTGAAGCAAAATCTTTACCTGATATTCAAAGAAGCCATCAACAACATTGTGAAGCATGCCGGAGCAAAGCATGTATCCGTAACTCTGCGCAATGAAGCCACCACCTTTCTTTTGCAAATCCATGACGATGGTAAAGGAGTAGACATCGGCAAATCAACGAAAGGCAATGGCCTGCGAAACATGAAACGCAGAGCCCACGCCATTAACGCAACGTTCGATATCAGAAATGATAAGGGCACAACCATTGAGGTTCGAAGAAACACTTTGTAGTTTATCATCAACATTCGAATTGTATGCATCCTACGCTTCAGTCCATTTTTGATACCCTCGAAACACAACGCTCCGCGTTGCTCAGTCAGGTTGAAAAAATAAATGAAGAACAATTTCTGAAATCACCCGCGCCAGGCAAGTGGTCTATCAGCCAGATTTTAACGCACCTCATTACCTCCGAACAACTCTCGATTGCCTACATGAAAAAGAAATCGCTGGGCGTTGATGCGCTTGACAATTCCGGCTTAATCGAGTCGGCTAAAATGATTGTATTGAAAATCTCACAACGCATACCGATCGTAAAGTTTAAAGCGCCCACTATAGTGCTGGAAAAAACTCCTCCTCCGTTAACATATCAGCAAGTCATTCAACAATGGCTGGATACCCGCCAGGGCTTGCTCCGGTTTCTTCAATCGATAGAAGATAAAAACATCCGTAAAAAAATTTACAAACATCCCGTTGCTGGCCGCCTGGATGTTACCCAAGCGCTCACGTTTTTCCACGAACATATCCACCACCACTGGCCACAAGTGAAACGCCTTTTGTAATATTTAAAGGTTGGTGAAAATTTTTTACTTTAATTTGGGCACATATCTAACCTGTATGAAGAAAGTCTTTACCATTCTACTGCTGCTCCTGCTTGTCTCAGGCGTAAACGCTCAGCAAAAATTACAAAGCCCAGAGGAATTTTTGGGCTATAAACTGGGTGACCGCTTTACACGCCATCACCGGGTGGTTGAATACTACAGGCATGTTGCCGCGGCCTTGCCCCACGTAGATGTGCATACCTATGGCGAAACCTACGAACACCGCGAACTGGTGTACGCTGTAGTAACCTCGCCCGAAAATTTTCAAAACCTCGAGCAGATCAGGCTGAACAATCTCAAGCGCTCCGGCATGGTTGAGGGAACACCATCAGGCGATAAAAAAGTCATTGTGTGGCTCAGTTACAACGTGCATGGTAATGAAGCAAGCAGCACGGAAGCCGCCATGCTAAGCCTTTATGAACTCAGCAATCCGCAAAATCAGAAGTCGCAGGAAATGTTGAAGAACGCAGTAGTCATTCTCGATCCTTGCCTCAATCCGGATGGTCGCGATCGTTACGCCAACTTCTACAATCAATATGGAAATTTTCCGGCCAATCAATCGACTGATGCACGCGAAAATATGGAACCCTGGCCACGCGGTCGTGCCAACCATTACCTCTTCGATTTGAATCGTGACTGGGCGTGGATGACACAGCAGGAAACACAGGCCCGTGTAAAAATTTATAATCAGTGGATGCCACACGTTCACGTTGACTTCCACGAACAAGGTCATAACAATCCTTACTACTTCGCTCCGGCTGCAGAACCGTTGCACGATGTGATCTCCCCCTGGCAACGCGAATTCCAAACCATGATTGGAAAGAACAATGCCAAATACTTTGATGAGCAGGGCTGGCTGTACTTTACCAAAGAAGTATTCGATCTTTTCTATCCAAGTTATGGCGATACGTATCCAACCTACAATGGTGCCATCGGCATGACGTACGAACAGGGTGGTCAAAAAGGACTTACAGTGAAAACGCGTGAAGGCGATCCGCTCACATTAAAGGACCGGTTAACGCATCATCATATCACTGGTCTTTCCACCGTTGAGATCGCTGCCAAAAACGCTACGCGCGTGGTCGATGAATTTGAAAAGTATTTCCGTGAAAACCTCAACAACCCGGCTGGTACGTATAAAACGTATGTCATTAAAGCATCCAACAATCCTGACAAGGTTGCGCGCATGCTGAAATGGATGGATAGTCAATCCATCAAGTACGGCTACGCACCTGCGGCTAAAGCTGCCCGCGGCTTCGACTTTCAATCGCAGGCAACTACCAACATTAGTATTTCAACAGAGGATATTGTCTTCAACATCTATCAACCGAAATCGCGATTCATTACTACCGTTTTCGAACCTCAGTCGCGCTTAACCGATTCGCTAACCTACGATATCACCGCGTGGAATCTATTCTATGCCAACAACCTGCAGGCGTATGCACTGACCGAACGAATCAATCCAGGCAAAGCGTATCAACCAAAAACAGTTGATAACAGTGCAGTGAATGCAAAACCCTATGCCTACCTATTCAACTACCAAAGTATTGAGGATGTGGCCTTCCTGGCTTCGCTCATGCAAAAAGGAATTAACGTACGGGCTGCGCAATTGCCCTTTAGTATTAACGGGCAGTCATTCAGTTACGGCTCGCTAATTGTGACCCAACGAAACAATGAGAAAATAACCGACTTCGATAATGTGGTACAGACCTTAGCAAAAACACACGGACGGAAAATCTACACCACAACCACAGGTTTTGTGGATCGCGGAAAAGACCTCGGTTCATCGTATGTCAATTATTTGAAAGCTCCATCGGTTGGGTTGCTGATGGGCGATCAAACATCTTCGCTTTCGGTGGGTGAGATCTGGTACTTCTTCGAACAGCAACTACACTACCCGGTAACCCCGCTGGGCACAGATTACTTCGAAGATGTAAAACTTACGGAGTACACCGTATTGGTTGTGCCCGAAGGTTACTACTCGCTCTTTGATGAAAATCAGCTTAAGAAAATTTCTTCCTGGGTTTCAGACGGAGGTAAACTCATTGTGATAGCCAATGGTGTTTCCGCCTTTGCCGATAAAAAAGGATTCTCATTGAAAGAATATGCCTCCGATAGTGAAAAAGAAAAAGCCGAAAAACAGGAAGAAGAAACCGCTAAGAAAAATGCTTTAGTACGCTACGAAGATGCAGAACGCAAACAAATTTCCGATTACATCTCCGGGGCGATCTATAAGGTAACACTCGACAACTCGCATCCGCTGGCCTTCGGATTACCAGCCTCATACTACTCCTTAAAAACAAACGAGCTTCACTACACCTACCTCGAGAAAGGATGGAATGTGGGTGTGCTGAAGAGTAACCCTAAACCCGTGCAAGGATTTGCCGGCTCGCAAGCCAACAGGAAATTACAGAATTCTCTGGTGTTTGGTGTTGAGCAAAAAGGAAGGGGCAATATTGTTTACCTGGTAGACAACCCGATGTTTCGCTGCTTCTGGGAAGATGGTAAAATGATTTTTGCGAACGCAGTATTCATGGTTGGTCAATAATCAATCTATTCAGTACTGACGCTTATTTAATAGTATGAGTAATTCTTTCAACCTCGTTGCCGATGGTTTGGCGGATAAAGGATACGCAGTAGTTGATCATTTCCTTTCGATCGATGAAGTGAACTCCATTCTCCAAACCGATGATTTCCAACGTGGAGCCGACCACTTCAAGAAAGCAGGTATTGGTAAGAATCAGAACTTGCAGATCAATGAAGCCATACGCGGTGATTATATTCACTGGCTGGATAAAACAACCGCACCAGCACCCGCTAAAGTTTATCTGGACCGCCTTAGTGAACTGGTTCAATTTATCAATCAAAGTCTTTTCCTCAGTTTGAAAGACTTTGAGGTACACATGACCATCTATCCCGCTGGTTCCTTCTACAAAAGGCATCTCGACCAATTCAAGAAAGATGATCATCGCAAACTGTCGGTCATTTGCTATTTGAATAACGATTGGAAAGAAGAACATGGCGGTCAACTGAGAATGTACCTGGATGATGAGGTAGTTGATTTTCTTCCGCTTGCCGGGCGGCTGGTTTGCTTTCGCAGCGATCAGCTTGAGCACGAAGTGCTCCCCGCAACACGCGAGCGACTAAGTTTAACCGGATGGATTCTGGATCAACACGCTGACCTCCGCCATTTATAAAGATTCCCGGTGACTACTCATCGAATTTGAGTGGCGAAGTCATCGTACTTCAAAAACTTTTCTCGAATTTCACAAACCCTAACGGCATCGAATAACCTTAACATTTCATACTATGAAAAAGATTTACCTGTTCATCACGGCAACATTGCTCGCGGCAACAACTTTTGCGCAGGGCGATATCACCGTTTGTCATACTTCTTCAACCGAGAAGTTTGCCCTGTTCGCCTCCAATAAAGAATTCAATGCAGCCCACACCTTACCACGACCGTACATTCACATCAGTGAAGAAGGCGGAAAGATGATCACCTATAAATGCAGCGATGGAAAAGATGCCAATGCTTATCTGATTACGGCCAAGAAAAAAACCAACAACTGGATTTTTGTTTTTCAGGAATGGTGGGGACTGAATGATAACATCAAACGCGAAGCCGAAACGTTGTTCAAAGACCTTGGCAATGTAAATGTGCTGGCGCTGGATATGTACGATGGCAACGTAGCCACCGATCGTGAGAATGCTCAGAAATACATGCAGCAATTCAAACAAGATCGTGGCGATGTTATTGTAAAAGGCGCATTGGAGTATGCCGGTAAAAGCGCCAAGGTCGGAACCATCGGCTGGTGCTTTGGTGGTGGCCAGTCGATGTTAGCATCACTTACTGCCGGCAAACAAGCCGCAGCTTGCGTGATCTACTACGGTATGCCCGTGGATGATGTTGAAAAACTTAAGACCTTGAACTGCGATGTGCTCAACATCTGGCCTCAGCAAGATAAATGGATCAATAAGGATATGATCGAAAAATTTGAAGCGAGCATGAAAGCTGCTGGCAAAAATGTTACCACCAAAGCGTACGACACCGATCATGCGTTTGCAAACCCCAGTAACGCGATGGGAACTTACAACGAAGTGGCTGCAAAAGATGCGTATCAAAATACGTTGGCGTTTTTCAAAGCTAGACTCAAGTAGTCGCTTTATTTTTCTTTATGACTCGTGGTGTCTTGGCGGTTTAAAAAATACACCAAGACACCACGACATGAAGTACTACAGTACCCTTGCTTTCCTGATTGGGAATTTCTTCCAGTAACTCAATTGCCGCCAGAGCCATTCAATGGGTCCGTACTGAAAACGCGAAGTCCACCATTTACTGTAGAAGGCTTGAAGCACGTAGATTACCACGCCCATAGGCAAGGTGTAAATAAGATGGACCTTACCCATGAGCCCGAATCCAACGCCATTGAAAATAAGGATGAAGATCAGCGTATGCGCCAGGTAGTTTGTGAGCGAGATCATGCCAATGTATCGAAACCCGGAGAATATTTTTAACGATGGTCGTCTGTTGTATAAGAGAATAAGCGAGCAAGCATAGGTTACCGATAATGCTAAAATACCGGTACGCACAAAAGCGTTAAGCAACAGTCGCGCAGGAATAAAATCGACTCTGATCTCCTGGAGAATGAAAAGGATAGTTTGACCTACATATAAAATAGCAATCGGCAAACTCCAAAAAAGCATTCGTCTGATCGACTCCTGATGAAGCGAAATGTCTTTCAGGTACCCTTTTCGAAGTACATAATACCCCAATAAAAACTTGGCCAGTACTTCTGAAAAGTCGCGAATATCAAAAAGACAATCGATGAAAATATACTTGTAGGTAATCCAGTTGCCGCGGAAAATATCGAACAGGTTGTGGCTTCGCGATAATACAAGATATTCTTCAAGAATCGGATCGCGTTCAGCCGGGGCGAGAATGTTTAACTTGATCTGAAAGTATCGTGCAATTGCTACCGGAATAAAAAACAGCAGCACAGCAGAAACGATCAATCCCCGATCACTGACTCTTCTGAAGAGTAGCAGAAACATTCCGCAGATGGCATAAAAATGTAATACTTCTCCCCACCACACAAACAGATGAAGCATTCCGGCAATGAAGAGAATGATCATTCTTCGCGAAAAGAAGGTTGATGTATCAATACCTTTCTGCGAAACCCGTTCCATAATCACTCCGAATCCATAACCAAACAACAGTGAAAACAAGGTTATGAATTTATTGTCGATAAAAACCGTGAGAACAAACTCATATACTTTATCCCACGTCATGCTGGTCATGGCTTCGGCTGTCGTTCCCGGCATGCCGAAGGTAACGAAGGAAGCCAGATTGGCTATAACAACTCCACCTAAGGCAAAACCCCGAAGCACATCTACTCCAGCAGATCGCTCGTTCTGTTGAATGGGTTGAATGGAGGCACTCATGATTTAACTATTAATTCCAGATTACCAACTCCTGAAACGAATACCATTGCGGATACTGGGGCAGATAAATTTTCTCTACTTCGTTTCGTTTTACTTTCAGCGAGGGTGTCATCAAACCATTTTCGATGGTCCATTCTTCTTTGAGAATAATAACTTTTGCCAGTCGTTCGTACGATTCCAACGATGGATTCATCGCACTCACCGATGCCGTCAAACTCTGCTGCAGCGCTTCTGACGTTTTGCCTTTGCCGAAAGCTGACAAGGTAACAAGGGCAATGGGTTGAGGAATGCCCGTGCCCACTACGCACACTTGTTCAATATCTTTATTCGCTAACAATTTCAATTCAATTGGTCCGGGTGCAATGAATTTTGCTTTATCGGTTTTGAATTGATCTTTTACGCGACCGGTGATGGTTAAGTATCCATCCTTATCAATGGTTCCTTTGTCACCGGTTTTCAAAAATCCATCCGAAGTAAAAACGGTGGTGGTTGTCGTCTGATCTTTAAAGTATCCCAACATTAATCCAGGATGTTTCGTCAGAATTTCACCTTCATCACTCAATTTTGCTTCAATACCCTTCCAGGTTCTGCCGACTGTACCAATCCGTAGTTTAGTACCATGATCTCCGTGCGAGTATCCGCAGTTCTCCGTCATGCCGTAGATCTCATGAACTTCAATTCCGATTTTCTTATACCACTCCAGCAACGAGATTGGTATTGGAGCTGCCCCACTGATAATTACTTTCGCCCTACCAAAGCCAAGCTTCTTGCGAAGTACCTTCTTGATAATGGAAGATACGATGGGGATCGACAACAGTCGATCAAGTTTTTGCTGTGGCATTTTGGCCAATACACCTTCCTGAAATTTTGCGTAGATGCGTGGCACACCACCGAAAGCAGTAGGCTGTACCGTGCGCAAGTTGTCTGCAAATTTCTCTAAAGACTCGGTAAACGAAACCGTACCGCCAGAATACAGAAGACCCATTTCGACATACGCCTTCTCCGCAATGTGACTCAGAGGGAGGTACGAAAAAAACTGATCGTCCTTTCCGAGGTGAATATTCTCGATAAGCGAATTCCCCACAAAATCAAAGGCTTTGAATGTAAGCATCACACCCTTTGGAAATCCTGTTGTTCCCGAGGAATACATGATCGAAGCAAGATCATCACTGTGCGGTAGTTCGTTTCCTTGTAGTGGCGAATTACTAAGCAGATCGTTCCACGACATTCCTTCGGCTATACCGTAAAGCGGAAAACTGATTCGTTGAATCGAGGAAGAAACTCCGCTTCGTTGCTTTTCAAAATCATCCAGCTTGCCAATGAAGATCGCCTTTGCTTCACTATGCTCTAGAATATATTGAATGCCCTGTGCCGAAAGTGTTGGATAGATGGGTACAGATATATGACCCGCCATCCAGATGGCCAGATCGGACATAATCCAGTGCGCACAATTTTTGGAAAGGATGGCAATGTTACTTTTCGGTGGAAGGTTTAACGCCTTAAGGGCCGCTGCAATTCTTCGAATTTCATAACCCGCTTTCTGATACGAGTAAACGTGCCAATGCCCATCAATGGGTTGGCGAAGAAAATCGTGTTGAGGTCTTTCGTTTTCCCAATGGCAGAAGCGTTCTACCGGAGTTGTGGCAATCATCGAAGTCAGGCTTAGGTTATGGTACGTTATTCAAATTATGACACTTTATCGGTGACAACCAAAAAAAATCAAACCTTCTTGATGTATGGTCGTATTAGTTCACGGAAATCAAAAAACACGTTGCGAGTAATCCGGACGGCTTGCAAGGAAATTAATGACCATGATGTTTGAATCCGATTAAAATTTTAAAAAAGACCCCTCAAATTATTTAACCATGAAAAGATCCCCTCTTTTTTCCAATCGTGGATTGGTACCAAATACTTTTGTGAACGCTGTACGGCTGGCAGCCTTTGCTTTTGTTTTATCCTTCACCCTCACGGCTTGCAGTGATGATGATTCCCCCAACCCATACATCGGAACGTATGCGGTACTAGAAACCGATGAGTTTGATGACGAAGAGAATTATACCATCAAACTTGCTAAAACATCCCAGGGATTTGAGATTACAAATTTTGGCGACATCATGAACGTTCCGGTAAAAGCGAGTATCAATGGAAAAACATTAACCATTCCCGATCAGACTTTTGTTGGAAAAACCATAACCATTGTTGTTAGCGGACAAGGCTCATTCAATAGCGATGGCATGCTCACCTTTACCTATGCAGTTGCCACCGGAGATGACATCATCCTGGAATACAGTTGTGTGGCAACAAAACAATAAACTTTTTCCGGATATAAAGGAAGACCTGAGCGCAGCCGATCGGCTGCGCTTTTTTTTTGGTGAAGTTTGTTCTTCGTAGCTTAAATTCTTTTCCACCTTTCCGAGGATATTTAGCCTACTTTACCAATTTTGCAGCATGAGTACTTCTGCAAAAAAACTTTTCCTGCTCGATGCTTACGCTCTGATTTACAGAGCACACTTCGCGTTTACAAAAACTCCCCGTATCAATTCCAAAGGTCTTAACACGTCCGTTCCATTCGGGTTCACCAATACCTTGCTGGAAGTTCTGCAGAAACAAAAGCCAACCCATATCGGTATTGCTTTCGATACAGCCGCTAAAACATTTCGCGATGAAATTTTTAAGGAGTATAAAGCTACACGCCAGGAAACTCCGGAAGACATTCGTTATGGAATTCCGAAGTGCAAAGAAATTATTCGCGGCTTCAACATTCCGATTTTAGAAATGGATGGCTACGAAGCCGATGATATCATTGGCACCATTGCTACGCAAGCATCCAAAGCAGGCTTTGAAGTTTTTATGATGACACCCGACAAAGACTTTGGCCAGTTGGTGAGCGACACGGTGCATCTTTACAAACCCGCCTACATGGGCAATGCCGTTGACGTACTCGGACCAAAAGAAGTTTGTGAGAAATGGGACATTGATAACGTATCGCAAGTGATCGATATGCTCGGCCTACAAGGCGATAGCTCCGATAACATTCCGGGTATTCCAGGTTTTGGGCCGAAGACGGCTGCTACACTTTTAAAACAATACGGCTCTATTGAAGGTATCATTGCCCATGCCGATGACCTGAAAGGAAAGCAGAAAGACCTCGTAAAGCAATTTGGTGATCAGGCCCTGCTCTCTAAAAAGCTGGCGACTATCATCACCGATGTTCCTGTTGAGTTCAACGAAAACAATCTGACCTACTCCGGACCAAACGCAGAAATTCTCAAGCCTATTTTTGATGAACTTGAATTCAAAACCATTGCGGCTCGTACGTTTGGTGAAGTAACTGCGGCAACTGTCAAGGTACCTCAACAATCACAGCTCTCGATGTTTGGGCAGCCGGAAGAAACAGCCGCGAGTGAAGTAGCCGACAACAAGAGTCTTTCTTCGCGATCCACACAATACCTGCTTGCTGAATCCGAAAGTCAACGAAAGGCATTGGCCATGAAGCTTCAGGAACAAACTGTATTTGCCATTGATTCGATTACGGATGATGCCGCTAATTTCAATTACCAGTTGAAAGGGTTGGCGTTTTCTTTTCGTGATCAGGAAGCGCATTATGTTCCTGTCAAATCCGTTGAGCAGGCACAAATCATTGCTACGGAATTTTCGGAGGCGTTAATAAATCCAAACATCGGCAAAGTAGGACACAACTTGAAAGGAACTATCCTCGCGCTAAAGAAGTACGGTGTAAAGATGACCGGACAATTATTTGACTCCATGATTGCTCACTACCTGATTGAGCCTGAAGCCTCTCACGATTTAGAAATTCTTTGTTCGCAATACCTTCACTATAATTTGCTTCCGGCTGATCATGCATCCATTCAGGAGCGGATGTGCGAGCGAGCTGAACAATTGTTTCTGCTGCGAAGTAAACTTCAACAAGAATTGGAAAGCCGCAAACACAGTCGCCTGATGCGCGATACTGAAATGCCTTTGGTAAAAGTGCTCGCTGCGGTTGAGTTTGAAGGGGTAAAGATTGATACGGGTGCGCTGGCTAAAATGTCGGAAGAATTGCGGCGGGAAAGTGAACAGGTTCAACGCGAAGTCTTTCTATTGGCCGGAATGGAATTCAACATCGGATCGCCCAAGCAATTAGGTGAAGTATTGTTCGACAAGATGAAACTCCTGGAGAAACCCAAGAAGACCAAGACCGGTCAATACGCCACCGGTGAAGATATTTTGTTAACCCTTGCTCCGAAGCACGACATCGCGAAGAAGATCCTGGACTTTCGCGAATACGAAAAACTTCGCTCAACCTATGTAGATGCTTTGCCGAAAATGATCAGCACGGTTGACAATCGAATTCACACCGATTATCGTCAGGCTGTTGCCGCTACAGGAAGATTAAGTTCGAATAATCCCAATCTTCAAAACATTCCGATTCGAACTGCGAAAGGAAGATTGATTCGCAAAGCCTTTGTGCCGCGCAGTGATGAATTCCTGTTCATGTCTGCCGATTACTCTCAAATAGAATTGCGCATCGCAGCTTCGTTTGCCAAAGACGAAACGATGATTGAAGCTTTTCGTAACAAGCGCGACATTCATACTACTACTGCAGCCAAAGTTTTTAAAGTAGACCTTGAGCAGGTTACTCCTGACATGCGCAGGAAAGCTAAAGAAGTGAACTTTGGAATTCTCTACGGTAGTACGGCCTTCGGACTTTCGCAGAATCTTGGCATATCAAGAACCGAAGCAGCGGAAATTATTGAATCGTACTTCACCGAGTTTGCTGCAATCAAGCGGTACATGGATGATTCCATTAACACCGCGCGCGAAAAAGAATTTGTAGAAACCATTCTGGGCAGAAGACGATACCTGCGTGACATCAACTCCCGAAACGTAACCACACGGGGTTTTGCCGAACGCAACGCCATCAACGCACCCATTCAAGGTAGTGCAGCCGACATCATCAAGATTGCCATGGTGAATATTCACCGGTGGATGGAGAAATCGAAACTGAAATCAAAAATGATCATGCAGGTTCACGATGAATTGGTATTCGATCTCCACAAAGACGAAGTAGAGGTCGTTAAGCACGAGGTCGTACACCTGATGAAGCATGCCGTTCACCTGGAGGTACCCATGGAAGTTGAAGTAGGTGTCGGGTTGAACTGGCTGGAAGCCCATTAAAGGAGATTTCGTGAATAAAAATAAACTTTCAATAAATACTGAAAGTTTAGAAACAATCATTACCTTTGACCCGTTATGAAATACAAAGAGGCAAAAGAAGAACTCATCCAGGCCTGGGGTAACCTGGGGTACAGCTGGGGCCTCAATAAAACCATGGCACAGATTCATGCCTTATTGATGATCTCCACCAAGCCACTCTCCACGGAGGAGATCATGCAAGAACTTAACATCTCACGCGGAAATGCCAACATGAATATCCGCGCCTTGTTGGATTGGGGAATTGTTTCAAGAGTACTGGTACCTGGCGAACGCAAAGAGTACTTTAAGTCAGAAAAAGATGTTTGGAACCTGGCCCGTCAGGTAGCGCGGGAGAGAAGAAAGCGCGAGCTGGAGCCTATTCTAAAAGTACTACGGGAAGTGAGCGATGTGCCCAATGACGGAACAGAAGAAACCAAAGAGTTCAGAAAAACTGTGAAAGACTTTAGAAACTTTGCTGAAAAGTCTGACAACCTGCTGGATACTTTCATCAAGTCGGAAGAAAACTGGTTTTGGAGTGCCGTAATGAAGTTTTTGAAATAGCTATATTTTTTTATCTCATTGTTTCAATATTTATTGAAAATTCTAAAATTATAATATTATGAAATACATAGACTTTGGAATTCAAACCCTCATCCTCGCATTTGCCATCATCCTTTTAGCGACAACCTGGAATGAGTCTGATTGGCCTTTATCTATTCTTTTTGCTCAATTATTCATGGGTCCATGGCAATTTTTAAGTTCCCTCGTTTCCGTAATCACGCGAACCGAACTTCACAAGGAAAAACAAATCCATCTTTTCACCTCTATCGCGTACTTGATGATCCTTGTCCTTGGCAGCAATACCGGACAATCCATTCCAAAAGAATTCACATTGTTCTTCGTAACAGTACCAGCCTGGCTCCTCGCCATCTACTACTATTACCTAACCTACAGGTGGACATTCTCATTTCAGAAAACCAACGGAGGATTTCTCCGTCACATAAACTTCTAATTAAAACTATACTATCATGAACCACACCGTAATAGCCTACTGCATCTACCTGCCCGTGAGTATCATCCTCACTATTTGGGTTGCTCGTACCTTGTTCAATCATGGAAGAATCTTTCTCATTGAAATCTTTCGCCAGGACCTCACACTGGCCGACAGTGTAAACAAACTCTTACTTGTTGGATTCTACCTGGTTAACATCGGGTATGCCGTGTACACGCTCAAAATCTGGGATACCCTTGACTCCACGCAGGCAGTAATTGAAATTCTCAGTGAAAAAATAGGGTGGATCATCCTCGTGCTGGGCGGTATGCATTTCTTTAATCTCTTCATTCTGTTCAGCCTGCGAAGAAAGGCCCATGCTGCACACAGTAGTCACCCATCAACAGTAACGATTCAACCAACACAGTTATGAAAACCCTGCACAACCACACCATCATTTATGACGATGAATGCCCTATGTGCAACCTGTACACCCGTGGTTTTATAAAAACTAAAATGCTCGATGAGAACGGCAGAGTAGCCTTCAGCAAAATACCAGATCAACTTCGAACTCAACTTGACCACCAACGTGCTTGTAATGAGATTGCGCTGGTTAACCGTGAAACAGGCAAGGTGTTGTATGGTGTGGATAGTATGTTTACCGTAGTGGGCCATCGGTATCCGTTCCTGAAACCACTCTTTGCACTCAAGCCCTTCCGGTGGTTCATCGAAAAACTTTACGCTTTCATTTCCTACAACCGAAAAGTAATTGCTCCCGGAAATACATTCGAATCAAAAGGCAGTTGCACTCCTGATTATCATCCAACATGGCGATGGATTTACATTGCTTTTGCCTGGGTAGTTACGTCTATCATTTTAACGTACTACGCTAAACTGGTAACTGACTTTCTTCCTGCCGGAAATTTTGGTCGGGAGTTTATCATCTGCGGTGGGCAGATTGCTTTTCAATCCATAACCGTTTATTGCTTAAGGCGAGAACGATTGCTTCATTACCTTGGCAACATGATGACCATTTCATTGGCCGGATCATTCCTGTTGATCCCCGGTCTCGTAATGGCACAGCTTGCCCTGGTGCACTCTCCAACTCTATATCTCGTGTGGTTTATCGGTGTAGTAGGGTTGATGTTTCTGGAACACCTCAGAAGAGTACGATACCTTGGCATTCATTGGTCTGCATCCGTAAGCTGGGTGGTTTATCGGTTTATTGTTCTTATCATTCTATTCTGGTTATTATGAAAAGCCATGCAGAGCCTAAACCAAAGGCATGAAAATTAGCTTGGCGTATTCCATGTGACCTTTAAAAGAAATTACTAACACATGAAAATAGTATTAGCAGGCGGCAGCGGTTTCATCGGAAAAATTCTGATCGATACATTTAAAGCACAGGCCGATATTGTAGTACTCACGCGCGGGAAAAATCGAACACACGAAAATATAAACTACGTTCATTGGGACGGTAAGCGTATCGGTTCGTGGACGGAGGCCCTTAATGGAGCCGATGTGCTGATCAACCTTACGGGTAAAAATGTGAATTGCCGCTACACCGAAAAAAACAAAGCTGAAATTTTGAATTCACGCCTGGAATCAACACGTGTATTGGGTACGGCAATCGATCAGATGAGGAATCCTCCTTCGTTGTGGATCCAGGCTTCATCAGCAACGATTTATCGTCACAGTGAAGAACTGCTGATGACCGAAAAAAACGGAGAGCTTGGCAATGATTTTTCTGAACAAGTATGCTTGCAATGGGAAGGCATGTTCAATCGGCAGCTACTCCCATTCACTCGAAAAGTATTACTACGAACGGGCATTGTGTTAGGCACGTCCGACAGTGCTTTGCCGCGATTGATCAACCTCGTTAAAACCGGGCTGGGTGGAAAACAAGGAAATGGTAAACAGTTTGTAAGTTGGATTCACGAACGTGATGTTGCGCACATTATTAACTGGATCGTAAAAAATAAAGAAGCCGCAGGTGTTTATAATGTTGTTGCTCCACAACCGCTTACCAATCAGGATTTCATGAAAACACTTCGCAAGACCTGGAATGTACCCTTCGGGCTTCCTGCGCCTGCCTGGTTGCTAACGCTTGGTGCCTGGATTATCGGTACTGAAACCGAATTGATTTTAAAAAGCCGAAAAGTTTATCCGCAAAGATTATTAGATGAAGGATTTGTTTTCGAATTTCCTGATCTCAAATCGGCTTTGGAGGATTTATGGTTCAGCGTGAAGAGAAATTGAAATTGTACTTTTTAGCACTCGTGCCACCCGAACCAATTTATACCGAAGCCATGCTGTTGAAGAACCATTTTAAAGAACACTACAACAGCAAGGCTTCACTCAACTCACCTCCTCACATTACCTTGCACATGCCGTTCAAGTGGAAGACTGAGAAGGAAAGTGATCTCATTTCTTCGCTTGCCAAATTCTCATCGGTGATTCAACCGTTCAAGCTGCAGCTTCATAATTTCAATAGTTTTCCTCCCCGTGTAATTTTTATGGATGTGGTAAAAAACGACAAGTTGGAGAACCTCTATAAAAACCTTCATCGCTTTTGTAAGCGAGAGTTCAACCTCTTCAATGCTGCGTACAAGGATATGGCCTTTCATCCACACCTTACCCTTGCTTTTCGCGATCTGAAAAAACCGCTCTTCTTTAAAGCTTGGGAAGAATTTCAAACCAAAAATTACAACGCTGAATTTACCGTAGACAAAATTTCGCTGTTGAAGCATACCGGAAAAATCTGGCAGGTAATTCAGGATTTTACATTTATAAAAACAGACCTGCGAACAGAAACCAACTCGTGGAAGTAAGTGGAGTTTAACCCTCTTCGTGCATTTTCTGCAGGTACTCTGCTTCTTTGCGCTTCATCTCTTCGTTGGTAGCGGCAAGCTCTTCCATATTTTGTCGCATCTCTTCTTCCTGGGCATGAAGTTGCTGCGTTTGTGATTGCATCTGTTCCAGCACGATCTTCATTTTCTGTGTTGAACGTACGGTCGATAACGATGCGGCCATGTACTCGGTAGCCTTCTCCACAAAACCCTGCTGATGTTCATCCCACACAGCAAAGCCTGCAATTTCAAAAACACCTTCAGTTTTTTCATTGTACTTCATGGGCACAATCATCACACAAGACGGTGTTGCTTCACCCAATCCGGAAGTAATGTGCGTGTACCCATTTGGAACCTGCTTGAGAAAAACCGTGTGGCCCTCCATGAATGCCTGCCCGATCAACCCTTCGCCAATATCAACGCGCTTCTCTACAAATTTCTTTTTATCAAAAGCATAACACGCACTCAACTCCAGAAACTGATTTTCTTCTTCGTTCTCCTGCAATACAAAAACACCTCCCTGCTGCGCTTCCATGTAACGCACCAAAAACCGTGTAGCCTGATCGGCCAGTTGCTTCGGATCATCCTGATGCTGACGAATAATCTCATTCAGTTTGGTTAACCCTTCGTTTGACCATGAACGTCTCCGGTCTTCTTCCTGAATGCGCTTCATCTGATCGCGCATGTTCATCAGCGTCATCGACAGGTTATCGTTGTTCAGTTCTTTGTTATCTGCATTCATGCCGGGCCACGACACTTTGAAATCACTGTTCGTTATCTTTTGAATAAACTCAGATGCATTCTTGATATTCTGAATGGAGGCATTAAGTATTTCGTTGGTATCTTCTACGATGGGTGTTCCCGGATCGAACACAAACTTGCGATTGTTTTTTTCGAGATTAACCAGCAACTGTTTCTGATGCGATTGTTGTCTTCGCAGGCGATAGTAGATAAGGAAAAGCGAAGGAATACCGGCCACCAATAATATAATTTGAATGATCAGATTTCCGGTTACGGCATTGGCATACCGGGCTTCAGCATCGCGCTTCATCGTTTGTTCGTGTTTCTTAAACGCCACTGAAAAAGCTTCGTAGCTCTTCCAGACACCGTAGCCTCTGTCTTCTGCCATCGCTGCTTTAAATTGACGGATACTATCCACACGCGCCAGTTCAATCAATCCCTTATTGAAGTTTATGTACTGCGTCATCTGACTCACAAATTTTTCAAAGTCATCAGTTGGGTAATCTTGCTTGATCAAAAGTGCGCGAACAGAATCTACATCGCTGGGGAACCCTGCCAGCGTAAGTTCAAAGGGATAAAGCAGCGCCTGTGTTTTCCCCAAGGCAAATCCTCGAACCCCCATGTCGGTTAAATGCAGCCAGCTTAACAGTTCGTTGGTTTTTCGAATTCCATATTCCGCTTCCTTAACAGTTGTTTCCGTTTCCTCCATTACCAGTTGATTTCGAAAGGCAAAAATGGAGGTGACTACCATCAGGATAAAAATTACGACAATAGCCAGGTAGATGGAGTTTTCCTTGAATAGGGATATCACTCTACTCATAAAGTTATCAGGTTAAAAAACGAACAATGGAGAGGGTGGGCTAATTCATCAGAATATTAAGCAAACGTTTGCAGAAATCAAATAGATGATCTTGTGTGGAGCAATGATAGCAACCCCTTCATCAATTAATTCGCAGCTCGGCCTTCATGCCTTTCAGATTATTAAGCAACGCTTGTTGCCAGGTAAGGTCGGCATCCCACTTGTTGCCGAGAAATACATTGCCAGAGTCAATGTGCTTGAAATAGATTTTATACACCGGTGTGTTGGATGGAAAATTTTTCAACACCGGTTGACCATCAGGATACGTAACCGAAACCAACGCACTCTCAGAGGCTGACATGTCGTAACCCAACATTTTTTTTGCCACCACATCGCGCGTGTTTACCACACACATGATATACAGGTAACCTTGTTTACGCAGGTCACGCTCGGCTACACCCGGTTCGGTAAGTTTGTACTTCAAGGGATAATTACTCTTGAATATTTCTTCGAGTTCTTTATCCATCGCTTCATTGCCAAACTTGGGAACAGCCAGCATGTCTACTTTTAAATCGGAAGCAAAAAATTCATTGCGCCTGCCCAGAATTGGATTGATAGCTATCTCGGTTTCAGGTGTATCGTTAATCAGCAGGTTTTGCCGCTTCAACGAATTGGCCGCAGTACGGTAAATGGATTTCAATACTTCGGTCCACACAGCGTTGGAAACCGACCATGTTTTTTGTTGTGGATCAACAACCGAATTTTTTTCATTGAACGGGGTGATCGAAAGCCGAAAAGCTGCCTCAGCCTTTTCAAGAAACAACACGTTGGTGATCTCCCGCTTATTCATGTAGTCGGCAAATGCTTTTGTGATATCGACACTGGCAGTTAACATATCCAGTTCAAAGTAAGCGATAGCATCGATGCCTGTGCGCTGAAAATACTCCTGCGCATCATTCAACTCTTTTGCCGTGAAGGTGTAGCTGTGAAAAACCGCAGACTTCGTAGCCAGTAATTTTTCAGGCAAGGGCCCAGTAAGGTCGAGCTGGTCTACCCAGGTTTTTTGCGTTGAGAAAGATTGGGCCAATCCCGAAAATGAAACGATACAAAACAAAAAAGCTAATCGCACAAGTGTAGTATTTGGTGTATTTGGTGTTAGAACGAAAGTAGGGATAATCTATTGGGTAATGAAAAAATTATATCCCGATAAAAAAACCCTTGTCATCAATCCTCACCGGATAGGTTACCAAATCTGCTGAAGCCGAATCGCAAGCCCTTCCGGTTTTTAGATCAAATCGGTAATTGTGCCACGGACAAATTATTTCACCAGCATAATTTACGTGACCTTTACTCAGCGACTCACTGTTATGCGTACAGGCATCTTGTACCGCCAGAAATTGCCCGGCATGCAGTACCAGGCAAATGTGCTTACCATGAACGACCAGGCGCTGCGGTACATCCGGCAGAATTCTTTTCTTCGCCTCTTCTTCTCCAGTAAAAATTTTAATCCATTCCATGCTTATTCCGTTGGCGTCACGATTGATAATTTCTACCTTGATCGGATTCAAATTACCCAAACCTATGAAGAAAATCTATTGGTGTTTTATGATGCTGGTGCTGTCACTGCCAGTTGTTGGTCAAGTCAGTTCAAAACTTCAAGCTAAAGTTGATCAACAGGCTAAGGAAGAAGAAAGCAAAGTAATTGCCTGGCGCAGACACTTGCATCAATACCCGGAGCTTTCCAATCGCGAGTTTAAAACAGCCGCGATGGTAGCTGATCACTTAACATCACTTGGTATTGAAATACAAACCGGAGTTGCGCACACGGGTGTGGTGGGCTTGCTGAAAACCGGAAAGCCAGGACCTGTTATTGCCCTTCGTGCCGATATGGATGCACTACCGGTAACCGAACGGAATTCACTACCCTTCGCCTCAAAAGAGAAGGCGGTTTTCAACGATCAGGAGACCGGGGTAATGCACGCCTGTGGTCATGACTCGCACGTGGCAATACTCATGGGTGCTGCCGAAATTCTGGCAAAGAACAAAAGTGAATTAAGAGGTACCATTAAATTTATTTTTCAACCAGCAGAAGAAGGTGCGCCAAAAGGTGAAGACGGTGGAGCTGGTTTAATGGTGAAAGAAGGTGTGCTTACCAACCCCAACGTGGATGTTATTTTTGGAATGCACATTCAAGGTATTCGCACCCTCGGGCAAATTGCTTATAAGCCTGCCGGGATGATGGCCGCTTCCGATTGGTTTACCATAAAGGTACACGGCAAACAATCGCACGGTTCGGCACCGTGGTTAGGCATCGACCCTATTGTAGTTTCAGCACAAATTATCACGGCCATTCAAACCATTGTAAGCCGCCAGATCGATCTAACCAAAGAGCCTGCTGTCATTTCCGTGGGCATGATCCATGGTGGTATTCGGCAGAACATTATTCCGGAGCAGGTAGAACTTGCCGGAACAATCCGAACCTTCGATGCCGACATGCAACGCGATATTCACAACCGCCTGAAACAAACAATAGCCCACACGGCTGAAGCTTCCGGTGCAACCGCTGAAATCGAAATCACCAGCATGACGCCCGTTACCTACAACGATCCGGCTTTAACCGAAAAAATGGTAAGCAGTCTAGTGAAAGCTGCCGGTGAAAAAAATGTTGTTCGCATTCCGGCTGTAACCGGAGCAGAAGACTTTGCTTTTTATCAACAGAAAGTACCCGGCTTTTTCTTTTTTGTGGGTGCTTGTCCTCCGGAAACTGATCCGTCAAAAGCACCATCGCATCATACACCCGATTTTATGATGGACGAGCGCGGCATGTTAACCGGATTGAAAGGTATGCTGAACCTTACCCTCGACTACATGTTCATGCCTAAAAAATAATCGAACCGCACCACCATGAAATGCTATCGAACCGCAATGCTCTTACTTTTCATTGGTAGTAATGGTGCTGTAACCGCGCAATCAAAAAAGATTTCTACTACTAAACATACAGTGATCAAATCAACCGAACAGCGGCAGCAAGAGTTGATCAACCTGAGTGATGAAATCTGGGCACACGCAGAAACTGCCTTGAAAGAAAACAAGTCATCCAAGGCACTCGCGGATTATGCGGAAGCAAATGGCTTTACGGTAACACGCGGTGTTTCCAACATGCCCACCGCTTTCGTTGCTGAATTTGGAAAAGGCAAACCCATCATTGGCATTATGGGCGAGTACGATGCGCTTCCAGGAATCTCACAGCAAGCTAAGCCAACCAAAGTAGCACGTGTGCAAGGAGCCGGAGGTCATGGTTGTGGGCATAATTTACTTGGCGTTGGAAGCCTTGGAGCGGCCATCGCCATCAAAGAATTAATTCAGCAAGGAAAATTAAAAGGCACTATTCGCTTCTATGGAACGCCTGCTGAGGAAGCGGTTGGCGGAAAAGTATACATGGCACGCGATAGATTGTTTAACGATCTGGATGTTTGCCTCGACTGGCATCCGGATGTAGAGATTGCTGCCAACACACAAAGCTCGCAGGCGATGATCGATTTCGTAGTAGTGTTTAACGGTAAAGCCGCTCATGCAGCGGCCGATCCCTGGAATGGTAAGAGTGCGTTAGACGGGCTCGAACTTTTTTTGCATGGCGTAAACATGCTGCGCGAACACGTAAGACCCAGTGTACGCATACACTATGTGATTCAATCCGGAGGTGATGTTCCCAATGTTGTTCCGGAGTATGCCAAGGTTTGGATGTGGGTACGCGATAGTAAGCGCGATGATGTTGAACAGGTATTTTCGCGCGTAAAAGAAATTGCCAACGGTGCGGGTAAAATGGCCGGTGTTGAATCGTCCGTTACGGTTCAAACCGGAGACTACGAATTGCTGGTGAACCTGAACGGTGCCGAGGCACTTCAGAAAAACCTGGAGATACTGGGGTCAATCGTTTATACGGCTGAAGAAATTTCTTTCGCCAAAAAAATTCAGGAAGAAAGTGAAGTACCTCAAACCGGATTGAATGGTGCAATCCATCCGCTCAAACCAACCCGGAAAGACCCCGACAATGGTTCCACCGATGTGGGCGATGTAAGTTGGGTTGTGCCTGAAATTTCGTTGTTCGTAACAACAGCCCCGATGGAAGCACCGTGGCACTCGTGGGCAGTGGTAGCGTGTGGTGGTATGTCTATCGGGCACAAAGGAATGATCTATGCAACCAAAGCGCTGGCCATGACGATGGTGGATCTCTTCGAACAAGAACAACTCAGAAAAAATATTCGCACCGAATTTGAAGAACGCAGAGCCGGGCATGTTCTTAAGCCTTACATACCCGATGGTCCTCCTCCACTGCCTGTGGATTAAGCTATTCGCTATGTACCATCCATTGCCAAATTCACGGTTCATAAAACTCAAAATTCACTAGATTTGACCCCGGCAATCCATTGTGGGTTGCCGTTTTTTAACCAGAAGCTTTCATCATGTGGAATAGACTTGCCGAAGGGATCATTCGCTACAGGCTGCTCTTCATCGTTCTGATCAGTATCATCACCGTATTCATGGGTTATAAGGCAACCACTGTAACCATGAGTTACGATTTCGCCCGCACCGTGCCACCCAACGATCCGGATATGGTGTTCCTCAATAATTTTAAGGATCAGTTTGGGGAAGACAGTAACATCATCGCCATCGGCATGAAGGACAGTGCTGTCTACACGCTCAGCAATTTTGAAGCACTGCGTGAGCTAACCAATAACATCCGGAAAATTACGGGTGTAACCCAGGTAGTATCCCTGCCCATTCTTAAAATGATTTCGAAAGATACGGCTAACTCCAAATTCTACTTCTCCAATATTTTTCCCGATAAGATCAATACACAAGCCGAGCTGGATAGTCTACTGGTCGTGATGATGGGACAAAAAGTCTATGCCGGGCAACTGGTTAATGAGAAGAACGGAGCCTTGATGATGCTGGTATCGGTGCAAAAAGAAGTAATGAACTCCATCAAACGCGAGGGCATGACAGACGAACTACTCCAGGTGGGTAAAACGTTTGAAGACAAGACCAACATCGAACTGCGCTACGCAGGTTTGCCATTCATTCGAACCGTAGTGGCCAAAGCTTTGAAGCGCGAGATGAATATTTTTCTGATCGCCTCGGCTGTGGTTACGGGCCTTATCATGTTTGTTTTCTTCCGCTCATTTCGTGCCGTACTTTTCTCCATGATTATCATTGGCATTCTGGTAGTCTGGACACTTGGAACATTGGGTATTTTTGGCTTCCAGATCACGCTACTCAGCGGACTAATTCCGCCTGTCATTGTAACGATTGGTATCACCAATGCCATCTACCTGCTCAACAAGTATCACCTTGAGTTCGCCAAAACAAAAGATAAACTCGAAGCGATTACCATCGTGGTAAGAAAAATGGGGCTGGCCATGTTCCTGACAAACCTTACGGTGGCCATTGGTTTCTTAACACTCCTATCGACTGACATCACAATTCTTCGTGAGTTTGGTATAGTGGCAGGCTTGAATATTCTGGCGCTGTTCTTTGTGTGTCTCATTATGATACCCAGTGTTTTTTCGTGGCTGCCCGTACCCACCGAAAAGCACCTGCGCCATTTGAACTTCCGCATCATGGGCAAATTCCTGGAGATCATCGATGTGCTGGTGCATCGTCATCGCGTGTATATCTACCTGGCTTCGATTGCCATCGCCATCGTTTCGGTTTACGGAATCTGGCAACTTCGTTCGGTATCGTTTATGGTCGATGATGTGCCTGAGGAAAGTCAGGTGAAAAAAGATCTGAAATTCTTCGAAGCCAACTTCAGTGGAATTATGCCGCTTGAAATTGTTATTGATTTTAAAACGAAAAAGCGAAGACCCGTAATGGACGTAAAAAACCTGGCAATGGTGGATGAGTTTGAAAAATTTCTCGATTCCATCACCGTGATGTCGCGCCCGGTATCGTTGCTTAGTTTTGTTAAGGCATCCAAGCAGGCATTCTATAATAACAATCCCGACCGGTTTACGCTGCCCAACAAAAATGAAGGTGCCTTTATTCTGCGCTACATGAAAAACAGTGACTTGCTGCGAAGTTCCAGCGCTGACTCCGTAAAGCGCGATGCTCAAAAGCTCAAGACCGATTCGATTGCCCGCACCAACAGCAAAGGAATTTTAACTTCGTTTGTGGATTCCACTTTTACCAAGATGCGCATCTCCTGCCAAATTGCCGACATTGGCTCCGTTAAACTGGACTCGCTGGTACACACCGTTATTGAACCTAAGATGAATTCCATCTTTGTCTCCACTGAAAAGGATTCTATTGTAACCGCCATTACGGGCTCAACAAAAATCTTCATAAAAGGAAACAAGTTTCTGGTGGCTAATCTGAAGGAAAGTTTGATTCTGGCTGTGTTGCTCATCACCCTTTCCATGGCGTTTCTGTTTGCCAACGTACGCATGATCATCATCTCGCTTGTTCCCAATGTACTAGCCCTGATGATTACTGCTGGTCTCATGGGATTTTTTAATATTCCGCTTAAAGCCAGCACGGCTCTGATCTTCAGCATTACCTTCGGCATATCGGTAGATAACTCCATTCGCTTTCTGGCCAAGTATCGTCAGGAAATTTTATCGAATGGCTTTTTTATTCCTGTTGCCGTGAGTGAAAGCGTTATGGAAACCGGCAAGAGCATTATGTATACTTCCATTGTGTTGTTTGCAGGGTTCATCATCTTCGCGTTCTCATCTTTTGGTGGAACACACGCGCTGGGTGTTTTAACTTCCATCACACTAGTTATTTCCATGTTCACCAACCTGATTCTGTTACCTGCCCTGATCATGACGTTCGACAAACCCAGGAAGAACAAAGGTGAGCACCTTCCCATCGATGATTTCGACTCCAGCTTCTATGGCGAGCACGAAGACGAAGAGATCGACCTCAACAAGATCAAGATTCACAACCGGCATTCGGCTGCGGAATAGTTCGAAAAGTCAGGAAGACCTAAAGCAGAAAGCTCAATGCAAAAACTTTCGGACTTTCAGGCTTCCCGACTTTTGACCTTCAGTTAGAAATCACTTAATCAGTAATTCGTACCTACTATTCCTGTAAATTCTAAATAACAAATATCTTTGCGCTCTTATCGATACACCACACGGTTAGTTCCCAGTCATGGCAGGAAAGTACAACGAATTTAAAGAGCTGAGTTTTGCGAAAGTCGCAGATGAAATCCTTGATTTTTGGAAGAAAGAAAAGGTTTTTGAAAAATCTGTAACCAACCGGGAAGGCGCCCCTTCCTTCACCTTTTATGAAGGCCCGCCATCGGCCAACGGTACGCCCGGCATTCACCACGTAATGGCGCGAACCGTAAAAGATATTTTCTGCCGGTACAAAACCCTGCAGGGTTTCCAGGTAAAGCGTAAAGGCGGCTGGGACACACACGGTTTGCCGGTAGAACTCCAGGTTGAAAAACAGCTTGGCATCACCAAAGATGATATCGGCAAAAAGATATCCATCGAAGACTACAACAAGAAGTGCCGCGAAACGGTGATGATGTACAAAGATCAGTGGGACGACCTCACCCTGAAGATGGGCTATTGGGTTGACCTGGATGCTCCCTACATCACCTACGAAAAAGAATACATTGAATCACTCTGGTGGTTGCTCCGTAAAATGTACGATAAGAAATTGTTGTACAAAGGCTATACTATTCAACCGTATTCGCCTGCGGCTGGTACCGGACTAAGCTCGCACGAGTTGAATCTGCCCGGTTGTTATAAGGATGTGAAGGATACCTCCATTGTAGCGCAGTTTAAAGTAAAGAGCGATCCGAAATCTTCATTCCTGTTTTCTAAACCAACGGGTGATGTTTTCATTCTCGCCTGGACCACCACCCCGTGGACACTTCCTTCGAACACAGCACTTACCATTGGTGAAAAGATCACATACGTTCAGGTAAATACGTTCAACGCTTACACGCACAAACCCATCAGTGTAGTGTTGGCAAAAGATCTTTTCGGAAAATATTTCGCTGAAAAGAATAGAGACCTGAAGATCGAAAACTACAAAGCAGGCGATAAAGCAATTCCATATCAGGTCGTGCAGGAGTTTTCCGGAAAACAGTTAGTGGGCGTTCGGTATGAGCAATTGATGCCATACGTTCAACCGCTTTACGATGCCGATAAAGCTTTTCAGGTTGTGGCTGGTGATTTTGTTACTACCGAAGATGGCACAGGCGTAGTGCATACTTCGCCAACGTTCGGTGCTGACGACTTCCGGGTAGCGAAACAAAATGATATTCCTCCGCTTACTGTTAAAGATGAACTCGATAATGAAGTTCCTACTGTTGACAAGAAAGGAAAATTCATTGCTGTAATCGGTGAAAAACTGAAGGAAGGAGTAGCGAAGTTTAACATCAAAACACACAAGCCGCTTGGTGCCGATGATTTCTTCGTGAAGAACTACACCAACGAAGATGAGACACACGCGGATTACAAAAACACCGATGTAATCATCTCCATCATTCTGAAGGAAGAGAACAAAGCGTTTAAAGTAGAAAAATACGAGCACACGTACCCACATTGCTGGCGTACCGATAAGCCCGTGCTTTACTACCCGCTGGATTCCTGGTTCATCAAAACCACTGCGTTGAAAGACAGAATGGTGGAGTTGAACAAAACCATCAATTGGAAACCTGAATCAACCGGAACGGGTCGTTTTGGAAACTGGTTGGAGAATCTGGTAGATTGGAACTTATCACGCTCAAGATATTGGGGAACACCCTTGCCCATCTGGCGATCAAAAGATGGCAAAGAAGAAACCTGCATCGGCTCGCTTCAGGAACTGAATGACGAAGTTGCCAAATCAGTGAAGGCTGGCTTTATGAAAGCCGCACTCTCGGCTGACTTTGATTTACACAGACCTTATGTTGATGATGTGGTGCTGGTAAGCAAATCAGGACAGGCGATGTATCGCGAACCCGATCTGATCGATGTGTGGTTTGATTCAGGCGCCATGCCCTATGCACAGTGGCACTACCCCTTTGAAAACAAAGACGTATTCGAAAAAAATTACCCGGCCGATTTCATAGCCGAAGGTGTTGATCAAACCCGTGGTTGGTTCTTCACCCTCCACGCAATTGCTGCGCTGATTAGCGAAAGCAGCGATGAAGTACAGGCCGTGAATACGAAAGTGGGCAACCAGGGTGTCGCTTTTAAAAACGTAATTTCTAACGGCCTTGTGCTCGACAAAAATGGAAACAAGATGTCGAAGAGCAAAGGCAACGTGGTAAACCCTTTTGAAACCTTAGCGAAGTATGGACCGGATGTAGTGCGCTGGTACATGATTGAAAATGCACCACCGTGGGATAACCTCAAGTTCGACTTCGATGGCATTACCGAAGTACAACGCAGATTTTTCGGAACCCTTCAGAACACCTATTCATTCTTCGCGCTCTATGCCAACATTGATGGCTTTGTAAAAGACGAAATGAACAACGTTCCGTACAACAAACTCACTCACCTGGATCGTTGGATTATCTCCAAACTTCAAACACTAGAGATTGAAGTAAGGAAGGCATACGAAGAGTACGAACCCACGCGGGCTGCCCGTGCCATCCAGGATTTTGTGAACGATCACTTATCAAACTGGTATGTTCGCCTGAACCGTAAGCGCTTCTGGAAGGGCGAGATGAGTGAAGACAAGAAGGCCGCGTATGAAACTTTATACGAATGTTTGATGGTAGTAGGCCAACTCATGGCACCAATCGCACCATTCTTCAGTGAATGGATGTACCGTAATCTTACTGAAAACATCCGCGAAGCGGCTATTAAAAACAAAACGCCATTACGTCACATTTCTGTTCACCTGACTGACCTGGCAACACCAGAAAATAATCGCATTGATGCTGAGCTAGAAAAATCAATGGAATATGCGCAACGCATTTGCTCGTTGGTTCACTCCATTCGTAAAAACGCCAGGATAAAAGTACGTACACCGCTTCAGCGTATCCTTCTTCCAGTGTTGGATGAGTCTTTCGCCAACCGAATCAAATCCGTAGAAGAAATCATTCTGGCAGAAGTAAACGTGAAGTCCATCGAATACATGGATGATACTTCGGGTGTAGTGGTGAAGAAAGTAAAACCAAATCTGCCTAAACTGGGTAAGCAGTACGGTGCGAAGATGAAGGAAGTATCGGCTGTCATTACTGCATTCACCAAAGACGATATCAGCGCCATTGAAAAACAAGGCAAACTTTCTAAAGCAGGCTTTGACCTGGTGTTGGAAGATGTGTTGATTTCTTCGGAAGACATTCCAGGCTGGTCGGTAGCAACCGAAGGTGGCATTACCGTAGCATTGGATGTAACCCTTACCGATGAACTGAAGAAAGAAGGTATTGCCCGCGACTTTGTAAATCGTGTACAAAACCTGCGCAAAGACATGGGGCTTGAAGTATTAGATAAAATCGGGATTGAGGTAGAAAAAGAGGCCACGCAGGGCGAGGTAGTAACCGCTGCTCTCACCCAATTTAAAGATTACATTAGCACCGAAACACAAGCCCTCAGTTTAGAGTTAAAAGAAAAACTGGTCGATGCTGCCGCGGTGGACATGGACGAGTTTATGTTGAATGTGAAAATTAGTGTGAAAAAATAAAACGAGTCAATAGTCGATCGTCCATAGCCTTTAGCGCTCTTATGGACTATAGACTATCGGCCATGGACTAAAAAAAATGAAAGTATATAAGTATTTCCTTCTTGCTGTACTCGTCATCATCATAGACCAAACTTCAAAGTTGTTGGTGCATCACTACATGTACCTGCACCAGGAGATTACCCTTATCGGCAACGAGCAATTCGGTTTTAAACTTCACTACCTGCTAAATCCGGGAATGGCCTTTGGTATCCGTTGGAATAATGAATTCGGAAAGCTTGCGTTAACGGTGTTTCGTATTGCTGCGATGATTGGCATTGGTTACTACCTCGTACGCATGGCCATAAAAAATGCACACCCTGGATTTCTCTGGTGCATGGCTCTGATTCTCGGGGGAGCTGTCGGCAATGTTATTGACAGTACATTTTATGGTGTATTCCTGCAAAATCATCCTGCCAATTCACCTACACCGTGGTTTCATGGACAAGTAATCGATATGCTCTTCTTCCCGCTGTTTGACTTTACCTGGCCTGATTGGATTCCCGCTGTTGGCGGAGATGATTTCCTGTTTTTCAGTCCGGTGTTTAATATTGCTGACTCTTCTATCTTCATTGGCGTGGTTATTATCCTTCTGTTTCAACGCAAGTTCTTTGGACTTCACACCGATGAGTCTACCGTAACCGATACCATGTCAAACGAAATTTCTACACCCGAAATCCGTCAGGAAAATTCAGCGGCCGACAATTCCAAAAAGACAAATGAAGAGTCTGAACAGTACTCGCAAGGTTAACTGGTAAACAGCATTCCATAAAACTACTGCTCCACTTATACTACTAAGCGTTAGCCAAATTCATTATTCTTCTTACTTTTAGGCCGATAACTTTAAACCTAAAAGGAATTACTACAATGAGTTTGTTTGTTCGAAAATCTTTAGATGCGTTGCTGGCCCAGGCTGGCGATTCTGAAAAAGGACTAAAACGCACCCTGGGTGCCGCCAATCTTGTGGCGCTGGGAATCGGTGCCATTATTGGTGCTGGTTTATTTGTGCGCACCGCAGCTGCCGCCAGTGAAGCTGCCGGCCCTGCTGTGCTACTCTCTTTCATCGTTGCTGCGATTGGTTGCGCCTTCGCAGGCTTGTGCTATGCCGAATTCGCATCCATGATACCGGTTGCCGGAAGTGCCTATACATACGCCTATACTACCATGGGAGAATTTCCAGCATGGATTATTGGTTGGGCCTTAGTACTGGAATATGCACTGGCCGCGGCAACGGTATCTATCGCCTGGAGCGAATACCTGAATAAACTCTTGAATGGTAGTATACCCTACGAATGGTGTCACTCGCCATTTGAAACATCAGCAGCAGGTGTGACCGGAATTATGAACTTGCCTGCACTTCTTATTCTTCTTGTGCTTACCATGGTGCTGATCAAGGGCACCAAAGAATCGGCAACCTTAAATGCGATTATTGTATTTGTGAAAGTTGCTATTGTGTTGTTGTTCATTGCCATCGGATGGAGCTTTATCAATCCGGAAAACTATACGCCATTCTTTATTCCTGAGGGAACTCCTGGTCACGACAACTGGAATGAATGGGGTTGGGGTGGTGTGTTTGGTGGTGCTGCCATTGTATTCTTTGCCTTCATTGGTTTCGATGCTGTATCAACGGCCGCGCAGGAAGCCAAGAATCCTAAGCGTGATATGCCCATTGGTATTTTGGGATCGTTACTGGTGTGTACGATTCTTTACATTCTCTTCTCGTATGTACTAACCGGTGTAGCCCCCTGGCAGGAATTTAAAACCGCGGGTAAAGAAGCATCGGTTGCCTATGCCATCGAAACCTATATGCATGGTTATGGCTGGCTGGCCAAATTAATTTCCGTAGCCATCCTGGCCGGATTCTCTTCCGTAATCCTGGTAATGTTGATGGGCCAGTCACGTGTGTTTTACTCCATGTCGAATGATGGATTGGTACCCAAAGTATTTTCTGAATTGCATCCTACCTTCCGCACACCATACAAATCAAACATGATTCTGTTTGTCTTTGTTGGTTTGTTCGCAGCGTTTATTCCGGGCGATGTTGCCGGTGACTTAACCAGCTTCGGTACACTCTTCGCCTTTGTGCTGGTGTGCGCTGGCGTTTGGGTGATGCGAGTTAAAAATCCTGAGCTTGTTCGTCCGTTTGCTACTCCATTGGTGCCACTCGTACCCATCTTAGGTATGTTGGTTTGTGGTGCCCTGATCGTTTCACTGGATGCTGACACCCTGAAGATTGCCTTCGCCTGGATGGCAGTCGGATTGGTTATTTACTTTGGCTACAGCAAATCTCACAGTCATCTTCAAAACAAGAAGTAGTACTGAATCAACTTTAAAAATCAGAAGACTCATCCCGAACAGGATGAGTCTTTTTTTATAGCTCTCTTAGAAACCGGAACGCAGCTGCTCATTGTTTCCTGCAGATTGGTGCGTAAGGCAATTTATAAAAACAAAAAGCACGAGTTGCTTCGTGCTTCAGTTAAGTATCTTACTTCTTCCTAGAATTGCTCCAGGTGCGAGAAGAAAAAGTTTCCTTCGATTTCAGCGTTAACATCACTGTCTGAACCATGGATGGCATTGGCCTCGATTGATTTCGCGAACAGGTTACGGATTGTACCCGCCTCAGCTTTCTTCGGATCGGTAGCACCGATCAGCTTACGAAAATCTTCCACTGCGTTAGCCTTCTCCAGAATCATTGGGATAATTGCCCCTGATGACATGTAATCACACAAGTCTTTGTAAAACGGACGCTCCTTGTGAATGGCATAAAACTCACCTGCACGCTCCGGTGTCAGTTTGGTTTTTTTAATTGCCACTATGCGAAAACCAGCTTCCTCAATCATTTTAGTAATCGCTCCGGAATTTCCCGCGCCTACTGCATCGGGCTTTAACATCGTAAAAGTTCTGTTTGTTGCCATAGTATTAGTTTGTAGTTATTTCGTCTTCTGTATCAACTCTTTGCGAGGATTCTGTAAACGGCCGCAAAAATAGGGAAAAAGTCCACAGTCCGCAGGCGGCAGTCCCCGGTTTTCCCAAAAAAGAATACTTTCTGCAGCTAATCTTTTACCCTTGATGGCCCGTGGGCTACTGTGGACTCTAATATTTTTTATTCATTTTTGCCCCTTACTTTACCTTGGCTCATGCTGAACATACGGGCATTTAGTGAATATTTAAGTCAGCCGCGCAAGGCGGTAATCGTTACCCATGTAAAACCAGATGCCGATGCATTGGGTTCTTCGCTGGGGTTGGCTGGATTTCTCAAAAAGAAAGGGCATACCGTACAGGTAATTACGCCTACCGATTACCCCGACTTTCTTACCTGGATGCCCGGCAATAACGAAGTGCTGGTCTTTCAAAAAGATAAACCACAGATCGCAAAGGCCAAGATTGATGCCTCCGACATAATTTTTTGCCTGGATTTTTCAAGCCTGGCCCGGATAAACGAGTTAGGCGAAATGGTGCGACAATCCAGTGCTAAGAAAGTACTGGTCGACCACCACCTCGAGCCCGAGAAGTTTGCCGATTTTGAGCAGTGGGATGGAACCGCAGCCTCCACCGCTGAATTAATTTTCCTTTTGATCGATGAACTTGGTGAGACCAACCTGATTGACGCCAGTATTGCCGATTGCTTATACGCGGGCATCATGACCGACACCGGAGGTTTCCGCCATTCGAATACCAACTACAAAGTATTTCAGATCGCCTCGGTACTAGTGGCGCTAGGGGCCAACCCGGCAAAAGTATCGAAACTCATTTACGATACGAACTCGCTTGACCGGCTGCGCCTGATGGGCTATGTGCTGAGTGAAAAACTGAAAGTGCTGCCCGAGTATAACACCGCATACATAGTGTTGAGCAGCGAAGAGATCAAACGCTTCGGTTCTCAAACGGGCGACACCGAAGGTCTTGTTAACTATGGTCTTTCCATTAAGGGAATAAAACTTTCGGTGATGATTTCCGATCGCAAAGAAAACATCAAACTATCGTTCCGGTCGCTGGGAAATTTTTCGGTAAACGAATTAGCCCGGAAACATTTTGAAGGGGGTGGTCATCGCAATGCCGCAGGCGGTCAAACCCACTTAACCCTGGAACAAACACTCTCCAAATTTCTGGCGCTGCTGCCCGAGTACCGGGAACAACTTCTGGCTAACGAAAACTAAACCTGTAACCAATTCCAACTTTATAACTTTAATACTTGTCTAACATGAACATGTCAAAAATTGCCAACGTGATGATCGGGTTGCTGCTGCTTACTGCGGCAGCGTGTACGGATTCAGAAAAAGTAACTCAAAATGGTTTTAAGTTTAAGCTGCTAAAAGCTGGCGATGGCGTAGTGCCGGTAAAAGATCAGATTCTGGTCTTCGATTACGAACTGAAAGACTCCAAGGATTCCGTTTGGCACAATACCGTAACCGATGGTATGCCTTCTGCAGTTATGATTGCCGACACCAGCATGATCAAAAATGAAAACGGAATTGTGCAGATGTTCCGCATGCTTTCCATTGGCGATAGCGTAGCCTTTAGTATGCCCATAAAAAAATTCTTCATGGATGTTATCGGACAACCCGCACCACCATCGGTAGATACTACACGTACTATTTTCTATGCTATGAAAGTTACCAACATCATGGCCATGGAAGAATTTAAAACCTTTCAAACCAGCATGATGGAAAAAAAGGTTGAAGGCCAAAAAAAGAAGGATGATGAACTCATTGTTAAGTACCTGGCCGATAACAACATCAAAGCACAGCAAGACACCAGCGGCATTCATTATGTAATCCACAGCAGCAACGGTGGTGTTAAACCAACAGCCGAAAATTGTGTTGAAGTAAACTATGCCGGAAAATTTTTGAAAGACGGTATGCCCTTCGATAGCAACCCCCGCATGGCATTCCCGCTCACGGGTGTTATTCGCGGATGGACATTGGGCATTCCGATGTTGGGTGTTGGCGACTCAGCAACCTTCTACATTCCTTCGGGATTAGCGTATGGCCCACAAGGTTATCCAGGTGCGATACCTCCGGATGCCATCTTGATTTTTGATGTCAGGTTGCTGGGCATGGGCGCTGGTTACGACCGCGCCACACAGAGCTGTAAATAAATTTTAATTGAAATACGTATGAAAAAAGTGAAAGGATTATTGTGGTTGGCGCTTGTTTCAGTAATGATCAATCTCTCATCGTGTATGAATCAACCCGACATTGAGGACCCTACCAAGCAACTCAATGCGGACATCGCGGCAATTGATGCATACCTGGAAGGAAGCATCTACGATGTTGTTAAGGACGCATCGGGTGTGCGAATGGAAATCCTGGAACTCGGCACAGAAATGCCTGCCAAGTCTGTGAGCACAACGGTGGATGTGGATTATGTCGGAAGACTTTTTTCAACCGGAACGATTTTCGATCAGGGTAACCTGAAAACTTCCCTATCAGGAGTCATCGATGGATGGAAAATTGCTTTTACCACGCTGCCGGTCGGCTCACGCGCCAACCTTTACATACCATCGGGCCGCGCGTATGGCACAACCGCCAGAACCGGCATACCAGCCAATTCAATCCTGGTGTTTGCTGTAGAATTTAACGAGGCTGTTATTACAACAACAGAAGTAAACCAGTTTAAAACAGATACCGCTGCCATTCATGATTACCTGGAGACCAACGCGATTGCCAATGTAATGGATGACGACTCCGGTCTGCAATATGTCGTTACACAATTGGGTGTGGGCCAAACGCCATCCTGGTATGAAAAACTGAGTGTAAATTTCACCTACAGGTTACTCACCAGTCCATCAACTGTTGCCGCCAATGTTCAGAACGTACCGACCTCTTACTTTTACAGCAGGTCTGTAGATTATGTGCATGGTTTAAAGATTGGTTTACAAAAACTCCCTGCGGGCAGTAAGGCAACCTTCTATATTCCATCAGGCTTAGGCTTCGGACCTTTTGGTGCAAACAATGGAAGCACGCAGGTTATACCCGCTAATGCAAACCTGATCGTTGAAGTGGAGTTAGTTAAGGTAGAAGATCCGCAATGATAACACTGTGCTTCGCCACCAACAACAAGCACAAGCTGGACGAAGTACAACAGGTTGTGGGTGAGAAAATCCACATTATTAGCCTCGAAGAAATTAATTGCCTGGAAGAGTTGCCCGAAACACGCGATACGTTAGCGGGCAACTCTTTACAAAAGGCAGAGCATGTCTTTAAACATTATCACGTTCCCTGCTTTGCTGATGATACGGGTCTTGAAGTAACGGCACTCAACGGTGCCCCGGGAGTTTACTCAGCCCGCTATGCCGGGTCACAAAAAAACAGCGAAGACAACATCACGTTACTTCTCAAAAATCTGGAAGACTTTACTGATCGCACAGCACAGTTTAAAACCATCATCACCCTGCTTGGCCTGGAGGCTAAACCCATCACCTTCGAAGGGATCATCCGGGGCACAATCATAAACGAAAGGCGCGGCTCTGCAGGTTTTGGCTACGACCCGGTCTTTGTTCCCGAAGGCCATACAAAAACGTTTGCCGAAATGAGCAGCGCTGAAAAAAATCACTTGAGTCATCGCGCTATCGCTGTCAAAAAACTGGCAGATTACCTGCAACGGATACCACCGCGTTGAATTCCTCTTTGTAATTTGCCGGCCATAACCGGATTTCTTTATGACGAAACCATATACCATCGGCATCACCGGAGGCAGTGGCTCAGGCAAAACGTACTTTATCCATACCCTGGCATCGAAGTTCTCAACTGAAGAACTTTGTCTTATCTCGCAAGATCATTACTACAAGTCCATCGACCGGCAGCATCGCGATGAACGTGGCGTGGAAAACTTCGATCTACCCGAATCCATCGATCGCCAAAAATTTCATGAGGACATTCTTCGGTTAAAGAATGGTGAGACCCTTTACAAAAAAGAATACACCTTCAACAACGCCAATGCCAATCCAAAAACATTGGAATTCAAACCGGCTCCGATCCTGATTATCGAAGGTCTTTTTGTTCAGTATTTTCCGGAGATCGAACAGGAGCTTGACCTGAAAATTTATATTGAAGCCAAAGACCATCTTAAACTCAGCCGCAGAATCAGACGCGACAATGCTGAACGCGGCTACGACCTTGACGATGTGCTGTATCGGTACCAATATCATGTTATGCCCGTGTACGAAGCTATTATCAAACCTCTGAAACACCAGGCCGACCTCGTTATCCCCAACAATCAAAACTTTGAACGGGCCCTGGAATTCATCACTTCTGGCCTGCGGTCGCGCCTGTAGAATATCGCTAATGGGGTTGCAGATTATCGGTAAATGGCTACTTTTGTAGCCCCTGAAAATCGCATGAAACGCAAATCGAAAATACGACTTGGAACGCTGATAGCCGGAATTCTTACCGCGCTGGTAGTCGTTATTTCGCAGCTTTTTTACTTTCAGACAACAGCACATTCCAAGAAGGAAGTAAAAACAGAACAGCAGCAATCCGAAGACTCCGGAGACGAAGCGTACATTACACTCCCCTCCAGCACACTGCCTTCATCTGTTCACATCGAACTGGAACAAAGCTTTTGTTTGCTCGTAATATTCAGCGAAGAGGAAGAAGTGGAAGATCAAACCATCAACTTCACTCCTCCGGTTAGTCAGTTTTTTCAGACCCTATTGGGGGCCATTATTTCACCCAACGCCCCTTAATCATTTCCTGTATCGCTATTCATTACGCAGGATGAGGTCTCATTCTGAATTTTCTATTTCGAATTTTTAATTATTTCAAATCAGTATATGCAAAACAAAGGATTAGTCATTGCACTAACGGTAATCATCACGGCACTATGCCTGTATTACCTCTCATTTACCTACAAATCACAAAGTGTTCAACAAGCCTCCATTGATTATGCCACCGATAAAGGTGGTATTGTGGATCTTGGTAAAAAACAACGTTACCTCGATTCTGTCTGGAGCTTGCCAGTGTATAACCTACTCGGAGCAGAATACACGTACAAAGAAGTTAAAGACAACGAATTGAGTCTCGGTCTTGACTTACAGGGAGGTATGCACGTTACCCTGGAAGTATCCCCTATTGATATCATCAAAGGACTTAGCGCGAATAGCCAGGACTCAGCTTTTTTAAAAGCACTGGCAACTGCCCGCGTTATGCAAAAAGAAAGTCAGAAAGATTTCGGAACCCTTTTCTTCAACGCGTATAGAGAAGCTAATCCAGACAAACGCCTTGCATCGATTTTTGCCAACGCTTCAACACGTGGAAAGATTGCCACTACCGATGATGACGCAGCCGTTATTAGTGTTGTAAACACAGAAATTGAAAGTGCCATCGATCGCTCATTCACCATTTTGAATAATCGTTTGGATCAATTCGGTACTTCTCAACCCGTAATTCAGCGCCTTCCGGGCACAAGCCGCATTCAAATTGAAATTCCTGGAGCGGACAACCCACAGCGGGTTCGTAAACTTTTGCAAGGTGTTGCCAAACTTGAGTTCTGGGATGTGGTAGAGACATCCACTTTGAACGCTTCGCTTATGGCTATCAATGATGTATTAGTGAAGGAGCAAAAAGCAACGAAACCTGCTGTGACAGCCGAAGAATCTACAGGCTCATCTGATGAGCAAGATCTTTCTGCATTGTTGGGTGATAGTACTAAGACAGATACCGATTCAACCAAAGTAGCACAAGGGCTTGACTCCCTGCAGAACCTCAATGTTTCTCCGCTGTTTGCGTTAAGCTCTCCTCCAGGTACTTTCCGCTACGCCATCAAAGACACGGCTACGATCAACGATATTTTCAAAAAACCTGCAGTACGAAACCTGCTTCCAAAGACCGTTGGCGTTTTCTGGGCAAACAAGGCCGATAAACTTACTGGTCAGGAATCGCTTGAATTGTATTTCCTCGACATTGGCCGCAATGGCAAATCAAGACTTACCGGTCAAGTGATTACCGATGCCCGTAACGATCTGGATGAACAAGGACATGGCGTAAGTATGAACATGAACGCAGCCGGCACACGCATTTGGGCAAAGTGGACAGCCGAAGCATCAAGCAAAAGTCCGAAAGGAAGAATTGCTATCTTGCTGGATAACACCGTTTACTCAGCACCGTCTGTAAATGGTGAAATCCCAAATGGTAACTCACGGATTTCCGGAAACTTCACACAGGAAGAAGCCAAGGACCTAGCCAGCGTATTGAAAGCTGGTTCACTTCCGGCACCTACTAAAATTGTAGAAGAAGAAATTGTTGGTCCAAGCCTGGGTGAGGTGGCCCGCAATCAGGGATTTATTTCATTTGCTTGTGGAATGGCGCTGCTGATTGTGTTCATGATTGCGTACTATTCTAAAGGTGGATTTGTTGCCAACGTTGCGCTGGTGTTTAACATCTTCTTTATTCTCGGTATTCTGGCCCAATTAGACGCGGCCTTAACCTTATCGGGTATTGCCGGTATCATTTTAACAATGGGTATGGCCGTGGATGCGAACGTAATTATTTATGAGCGCATTCGTGAAGAAATGCGTCACGGCAAGCGTCTGCGTGAAGCTATTGCTTTAGGCTTCAAGCGTTCATTCTGGACAATCTTCGACTCCAACATTACTACCTTCTTAACCGCGTTGATGCTTTACCTCTTCGGCCAGGGCCCGGTAAAAGGTTTTGCCATTACGTTGATGGTAGGTATTGCTACTACGTTCTTCACTGCGGTTTACATTTCGCGTGTTATCATTGAGTGGATGGTGGCACGTAAAGGAGATGACAGCAATGTTTCCTTCCAGACGGTAATTTCGAAGTTTGATCTCTCCAAATACAACTACGATTTCATTGGCAAGCGCAAACTGGCTTACTTGTTCTCGGCAACCGTGATTGGTATCGGAGTAATTTTGATCACCATTCAAGGTCTTAACCTTGGTGTTGACTTTAAAGGTGGCCGTTCATACATCGTAGCCTTTGATAAGCCGATCGTAGCCACGGATATGAAAGTATCGTTGAGCGAGAGCTTTGAAGGAACAGGCGCTGAAGTGAAGAACTTTGGTGGAAACAATGTTATGAAAGTAACAACATCGTACCTGATCGATGAAGATTCAGAAGCAGCCGATGATAAAGTTAAAGCCGCTTTGATTTCTGGTGTCGAGAAATTCAGTGGCTTAAAATACATCGCTGATGATACCCAACTCGATGCAACTCATTTTACCATCTCAAGCTCAACTAAAGTTGGTGCAACGATTGCC
>Ga0315910_10000299_pt1 | contig 53145 bp, 46 predicted proteins | sample EdamamesoilMG_FD_204470 | JGI IMG/M metagenome (GOLD analysis project Ga0315910, IMG submission 204470) | Garden soil microbial communities collected in Santa Monica, California, United States - Edamame soil | ecosystem: Environmental > Terrestrial > Soil > Garden | place: USA: California... | reverse complement strand
TGAGGTGCAAACGAAAATCGAAGTTACGTTACTACTACTTCAATTTCCTCCGTCTGTCTTTTCATGCGTACTCGTCAAACGGCAATGTAGCTTAACGTTAGTATATAAAACGTGGCGGCACTCCAATTTAATAATAAAAATTCAACAGTGCCGCCATGTTTTATATACTTTGTTGTGCGCTGGGGCTTTCACGTCACTTAATTTGGTCAATAAATTTCCCGCTATTCATTACGTCATATACAAAATTGGCATTGTCGTATAATATAACAACGTCCGATTTATGTTTCATATTAATTCTATTAATTTGGCGGCTCCAACTAATCCATTCCGCCTCAGTCATCCTTGAATACTTCAAGTAAAATATGTCAACAAATGGGTCTTTCCTTTTGGCTAAGATTAGGTATGAAATACAAATACAGTCGGATTATTGTTTTCAGTCAACGATACTAAGTCTTCATTTGATGAAAGTTTAGACAACTTATTCGCCAGTCGTCTGTTCTTCTTGGTTATTTCATAATTAAGTAATAGACTCTCTTGTTTTTCGAGTTTACTTACAACTCTAAGGATTTGCTTTTTATTTTTTAAAGTGTCACTTTCTGCGTATGCAAATAACACGCATAAAGCAAGTCCCACTGTCAATACGAATAAACGTTTCATGTGTCTAACTGATTTTAAGCCCTTGCGCACAACGTTTGAGTTTATGACGGCTGCGGCTTTCGAAGCGCGTCCTTGTCCCACGTGGCTGAGCGAAATTAAGAAGACTAAACTTTATGACTACACCAAATCAGCAGCTGGCATAAACTTTTTGTTGTGCGCTGGTTTTTTCAACCCCATCTTTTTTCAAGTGTCGTTAAGTCGTCTGTGATTAATGCACTTATTGCATCTCTCGCGTCCTTATTCGTCTGCCCAGTCCTGTCGGATGTATAGTTGTCGTCCATATTCTTAATCAGTCCGAACATCTTTGTCACCATTTTTGGTCTCTTGTAAAAAATATAAAATTCATTTCCTTTCTCTCCTTCTACAATTGAAATAGCAAGTCCATGTCGGGTAGCTTTGTTTTCAACTTCTAGTGATGGAGAAAAATAAATCTCACTTTCTTTAACTCCTTTCATTTTGTCCAACAAGTCAGTCCACGGAATTCTGTCAAAGGTGTCCAGGATTTTATCTTTTTCAATGTCGCCCAATTCAATTGGTTCTTTTCTTAATGGGTCGCAAATACTGTATCTAAACATGTCTGTCGTTAATTTTTATTATTGGACTTCACTGTCCGAAAAAACTTGCGCACAACGCTTGGCTATGAAGCGTTACTTTTATCCTTAAAAAATAATTAATCAAAAGTAATGCTTTATAGCCGTTGTTGTGCACAGTGCTATCAGTCCTTCTTTATATTAATTCACAAAAAACTGGCATATGATCACTTATCGCTAACCACTTTTCTGGTTGTCCAATAGTCACTTGTCTTAAGCGACTAGAGTATTCCTTACTACCGAAAATGTAGTCAATATGATAAGGCTTTTTCAAGTTTCGTTGTAGGAAAAGGGTCGGCATTGTCTCTTTACCTTGTTCTTCTTTCCTGTCAATATGATAAAAACTCTCAATTTTCAGCTGCTTTAGTTCCTTAATAACATTGCTATGATTCCAAGTCCTTAGTGGTTTGTCCCAAATAGCGTTGCTATTGAAGTCTCCAGCTATTATACAGTTTTCAAACTTATCCTTATTCAAATGCAGATATTTCCAAAATTGTCCGATATACTGAAAGTCCGAAGTGTTACCGTGACACCAGACACCAACTAAGCTAAATTTGTTGTCCACTTTGCATGAAATGAAATACTTAAGTCCGTCTGAGTCCCAGTTTTCTTTTATCAATTGGATTTTTTTATCAGCAAAGACCGCAAGTCCTCTGTTTTGATTTGTTCCTGTCCAAAGATAATTGGTAGCCCAAGTTTTGTAATCATCACTCTTACTTGTCTCAGGGTTCTCACATTCTTGAATGATAAGTAAGTCTGCAGATAAATCTTTTACCAAGTCAAATTTTTTCCGAAAGGCTCCATTGCAATTCCAAGTCAAAATTTTCATTGTCGTGTTAATGGGGATTCAATTTTCCGAGCATTGTGCACAACGCTAATGTATAAGAAGTGGCCGGCAAGGGAGCCAAAGTTAAATGACGAAGGAATGACTTTGGCGACCTACTGCAAAACTGTCCCATACAACCGCGCGTACTAGAAAGATAATACTTTTAACTTAAACCGAACCAGGCCATTTCTTATACATACTGTTGTGTGTAGTTATTTTATTTTGGTAGTCGCTCAATAAACTTCTTTGTCTTCTCGTCCAATATGTAAATTACTGGCTTACAATAGAAGCAGTCGTCATAAAATCCAAGAGAGTCGGGGGTGTTTACAATCAGCATTCTACTGTCTGGTCTGAAGTCATAACCAAGAGCCGCTGACGGAGCATCATAAATCTGTCCCGTTCTTCTGTCAATAATTACTCCAGACTGGCACGGAGATCCGCAACCCCACCAAGCGAAAGTATAGTGTCCAGCGAAATTAACAGTGTCCGCTTTATAAGCGTCCCTTATTCTTGTTCTAAATCTGTTCGCATTTTTATTTGAAGATAAATTAAGGTCTGCTTTGGCTGAATCAATCTTAGCAACCTGAAAGTCTTCAAATGAAATATAAGGTTCAAATTTTATTGACGTCAAATATATTTTCTCTTTCTCAATCGTGGTGTCACCAAATATTTTGACGTTGTCGCTTGACAAAATTAGTCCGGCCTGCGGCCTCCTTGGCTTCTTCTCAATCAGTGGTTGTTCTTTAGGATTCAGTCTTAAGGTATCCTCAATTGTCGAACTTGATTGATCCTGTCCCTTGTCTCTACAAGAGATTACTGTCAGTGTTAATATTAATGTAATGGTGAATCTCATTTAAAATAAAATAATTACACACAACGCTGGTGCTTGTGCAGTGGCGGGAATAGGAGCGCTAAAAATGGAGCGGAGCGGAATGTTAGCGCGACCTAAACGTCACTGTCCCATGAGACCAAACGTTGTTTGAAAACTAAAACTACAACTTTAAACCGAGCCCCGCCATTGCATAAGCATTTTGTTAAGGTGCGTTGCCGTTTACTTTACTGTCAACCGAATGCGGTGGGGAATTTTTCTACTTACCAACCCCGAATTCTTTTTCTCTTCCCTTGTCTTTCGTCAACCGAAGTGACGAAGTACAATACTAGCTCGTTCTTCTGAGGTACAAATTAAGATCGAAGTTACCTTTACTACCTGCCGCAAATTTTCCGTCCGTCTTTTTCATGCGTACTCGTCACACGGCAATGTAGCTTAACGCTGGTGCTTGTGCAGTGGTGGGAGTAGGAGCGCTAAAAATGGAGCGGAGCGGAATGTTAGCGCGACCTAAACGTCTCTGTCCCATGACACCGAACGTTGTTTAAAACTAAAACTACAACTTTAAACCGAGCCCCGCCATTGCATAAGCATTTTGTTAAGGTGCGTTGCCGTTTACTTTACTGTCAACCGAATGCGGTGGGGAATTTTTAAACTTACCACCCCGAATTCCTTTTTCTCTTCTTTGTCTTTCGTCAACGAAATGACGAAGTGCAATACTAGTCCGTTCTTCTGAGGTGCAAACGAAAATCGAAGTTACGTTACTACTACTTCAATTTCCTCCGTCTGTCTTTTCATGCGTACTCGTCAAACGGCAATGTAGCTTAACGTTTGTGTTTCTGCAGTGGTGGGCTTTTGAAAACGTATTTGTCCCACGTGACCAAACGTTGAACGAAGATAAAAACTTATAGCTTACACCAAACCCCACCATTGCAGAAACATTTTGTTGGCGGTAGTTCAATCTACTCCGGTTTCTTTATAAATAATTCTCAACGAGTCCCTAACTCCAAGATGTTCGTAAATCGTAAATGGCTTTTTCGTGACCAAAAAGTCCAAATTTCTCCAGGTGTTTAATAAAGCAACTTTCTCCAGATAAAATTGGTGAAACTCCTTTCTGTTAACTACAATAATCCCTGTGTAGGAAATTCTAATTTCAGGGTCACCGTCAAGTACGCTTTCGTTGTCCTGTTCGATTTCTTTTAGTCGTTCTTTTTCTTTCTTAACAATTGATAATGTGTCAATTATTGAAATCGCTTTCTGCTGAAATTCAAATTCCTTGTCGTTGAGGTTGTCAATAGTCTCGTAATTCCTACAGTAAAAATTATTGTCGTAATCTCTCAAACATTCTTTGTTCATTATTTTGAGTCGTGATTTTATCACTCCGTCAAACGTTTGCCAGTCCGTATCTGGGTTCAAGAATACTATGCTGTCCGAAATGATGTATCTGCCAGTGTATTCATTTGTGTCGTAATGTCCCTTTGCATAAAACTTGAATGTTCCGTCCTTCTTGAAGTCATATGTCCACTCAGTCTCTGCCCAAAATCCATTGAATTTATCGTCCATGTACAAAGTCCCGTTTGAACAACTTGATATGAGTCCAATGAGTCCAAGTAGTCGAATATGTTTTAATGCTTTCACGTCTTTGTCCAGATTGAATTACCGCCAACGTTCGTGTATGTGCAGTTTAAATTTTCCTTTAAAAATAATTAACCAAATTTAAATTGAACATACACATTGTTGGCGGTAGTTCTTTCTCCGAACTATTTAATCTCTCGTCCATTTCTTTCCCATTGTCTGCATTTCTGTTGTCCGCCCTCTGCATCGTGACACTCCTTTTTAATCATTCCATTCCTATAAAATTCTTGTCGAATTCCGGTCTTTGGATTGTATTCGTCCCTTACTTTTAAATTGAGATAGAGACGCCCTGAGGTAAAAAATCTTTCGTCTGTGTATCTTAGAAACATTACAGATTGTTCAGCCCAATGAATTCTCTTTAGACTGTAGTCTTTTGGAGCCAAAGTGTCCGCCTCTATTTTTTGAATTGCATCATCGTCAATCCAAATTCCCTGCTTTAATCCATACTTATCTTTTCGATTCACCGTGTCACCTTTTACGATTACAAATGTTGGAGGGAATGTCCAATATTTTTCATCAGACAATTCAATTACTCGGTCGTAAAGTTTTACTGTCAAATTTGACGAAGTAATTCCCTTTATCTTATGAATGAAACTATAACAACAAATACAAGCAGCGCAATCCTCTCCTTCATTCTTTGCTTCATAACTTATGTATAACGTGTCGCTGGTATATTTAATGCTTGGAATGTACTCGTGGCAACAAATCATCGCAAGTCCAACCTCGATTGTGAGTGTGTCGCTATTATGCTTAAGTGAAATTATTCTGGGCCTGAGTCGATTGGGGTCTGAGTTTCTGTCGCATGCTGACTGACTGTTTTCAATAAGCTTGATTCCATCAGTTTTCTGTCCAAAAACCTGTCCAATTGCGAGAAGTATTATTAGATGTCCGAATAGTGTCTTCACTTTCTTTTAAGAATTACCGCCAACGTCTAGCTATAAGGCGTGGCGGCACACCGAAATATAAAAACTAAATATCAACCGTGCCGCCATGACTTATAGTTCCCATGTAATAATCCGTGATGTTAAATTAATACAAAAAGGGTTATGAAGGGAACTACACAATTCAACGATTTACATTTGTACATCGGTATTGATGTACATAAGAAGCAATGGAGTGTGAGTGTTTTTACCGATGCTGCACACCATCGTACGTTTAGCCAACCCCCGTCTCCGGCAGCACTTAAGGCTTATATCGATCGTCAGTTTCCAGGATCAGTCGTATGTTGCGCTTACGAAGCCACAAAGCTTGGCTATTGGATCTATCGCGCACTTACACAATTTGGTTATCGGTGCCTGGTGGTGAATGCTGCAGATATTCCAACCTCAAATAAGGAAAGTACTTCAAAAACCGATCCTACCGATAGTCGTAAGATCGCCAGGGCGCTGCGTGCCGGATTGCTAACTTCCATTCATGTTCCCGATCAGGTAACCGAAGGCGACCGGCAACTATTTCGGTATCGCAAGAGATTGCTGTCCGACCTGACACGCGTCAAAAACAGAATCAAGGACAAGTTTTTGTTCACCGGAATTGTGATTCCTCCCCGGTTCGACAATGCTAACTGGTCAAAGGCTTTTCTTACCTGGATAAAAAATGAACACATGCCTGACGCCAGTACACGCCTTACACTTGACCGGCTACTCGAGCAATATCATTTTCTTTATCGTCATATGCTCAAAGTTTCAATTGAAGTGCGAAAGCTGCAATGCGAACCCCGATATAAAAAATCTGCCCGGCTGCTCCGATCAATACCCGGCATAGGGCCGCTTACAACCGTGGAGTTGCTTGCCGAAATACAAGACATCAACAGGTTTGAATCCTTCAAGAAATTTAACGGCTTTATCGGCTTCAGACCCGGATCACATAGCTCAGGTGAGCATGACTGGAAAGGAAGCATGAGCTACAGAAGACACAAAGCACTGAGAAGCTCACTGGTTGAATGCGCCTGGACAACCATACAAAAAGATCCAATCATGCTGCAGCGATACAATGAACTGAAAACACGACTAACCGGAAAACGTGCTATCATCATCATTGCACGAAAACTGGTATCCCGAATTTATGCCGTACTAAAAAATGAAACACCATATCAAACAGGATTAGCCAAATAAAGATTTCAATATGAAAGAAGGTACTTATCTGCCCTCAAGTTAAAACAACAAACCCAGGACCACTTAACACAATGTGAGGTTCGCCCTCTTCTTATAGTTTGTGGCCTGGGTTATTAAAACTACCTGATCGGATACTGTGACCACGTTACACCGCGGATCACTAATGGAAGCATGGCAGTTTTGTTTTTCTTTCATGAAAGATACAAAAGCCTTGACCGGCATGTCAAGGGCAAGGTAAATGGACACCCTTACCGCACAAGGCCATTACGTGTCCACCCTTGACATGCCGCTCAAGCTTTTGTGTAAAATCAATGAAAGAAAATCAAAAAGAAAATGTGTATTGAAAGGCAGGAAGGCTAAATTCGTCTCAAGGAACTGGAAGAGGATTATTCATGGAAGCTTTTGTTGGCGGTAGTTCGCGTCCACCACTACTCAGTCGTCCACACTTCGGTCCCAATTGGAATATCATTCTTCGTAATCGTCAATGGAATTAAAATGTCGTGATTCCCTTCAAAAGTAATTCCCGTTATTCTCGTCTTAATTTCTGATTTGTCCGGCCTGATTAATTTGATCTCAGTCCCCGTCTTTACTAAAGTCACCTTGTCCTTTAGTCCAGGTGTAAGAACTAGTCCTCTGTCGGATATCACAAACCTGTCTTCAACTTTAAAAAGAAATGTCCCCAATCTATTGTCTTTAATTTTGTGGTGAGAATCTTGTCCCAAGCGAATTACCGCCAACGTTTGTGTTTATGGCGACTTGGGGCTAGGAGCGTTTGTTAAATGACGAAGGAATGACAAACGCGACCACACCGAAGTTGTCCACCGATACGAAACTAAGTAAAGAAACAGAAACTACATAGCGACACTGAACCCCCAAGTTGACATAAACACGTTGTTAGCGCCAGTAATTTTACTGGCTCCACTTTTTGTAAGCCAAATCAATCATGGGTTTTATTTTGTCGTAATTGTCCCATGTGTCCTTAATGGTAAAAACTTGGTCTCCAGTAACGTTAAATACTTTTTCGTAGTCTGCCATGTAAGTCCCTTTGTCAAAATCAAAGTACTTCATTGCAAAGCTGAACCCTTGGTCACTCAACAATTCTCCAAGTAATACTCCGTCCCAGTTCATGTATAGAGTCGATGGAGATATTTTTCTTGTTTTTAATTTTTCAATTTCACTTCCGGTTTCTTCAATAAAGAAGTCACTCATGAGTCCATTGTTTACAAGCCAAGCGAAAAATAGTCCTGTATGAACAAAAGATTGCTCCTCACTTAGTCCCAGTTGTTCAACTGAATTGTCGTGGTACTTTGCTTTATCGAAAACGTATGAATTGTCAACCGGTCTTACTTTCTTTTTAAAAATGTCCAACAGTCCCATGTTTAATTGTTTGTCCGAGTTGTCCGTAAAATTATTGGCGCTAACAATTGTATATAGGCCCTTTTATTGCCTATATACCCTTATTCGTTGCGGAGAGCAAGGTACGCGTACGCTCCAAATTATCCAATGGACTGATCAGCATTTCAAAACCCTTCTTCGTTACGTGCGTGTATCGCTCGGTTGTCCGCGAACTTTCGTGGCCCAGCAGAGTCTGGATGTAACGAAGGTCGGTGCCTCGCTCCAGCAAATGGGTGGCAAAACTGTGTCGCAAGGTATGGGCACTTACGCGCTTATTAATACCTGCCAACCGGCAGCTTCGTTTGATAATACTATTGACGCTGCGGCTGCTGTACATCTCTCCTCCAGGTCCTTCAAACAGCCACCTTCCCGGTTTATACAACTCCAGGTACTCGCATACATAGGCATAAGCAACCCTGCTTAATAAGGTTATGCGGTCTTTCTTGCCCTTTCCGCATCGCACGTAAATCAAACCACGGTCGGCATCCAGGCTGTCGCGTTGCAGGTTCAGCAACTCGCTAATCCGCAAACCCGCAGAGTAGATCAAATACAATATGCACCGGTGCTTTAAATTAAGCGTGTTCAGAAACAAGCGCTGAATCTCCTCCTCACTTAACACAGTCGGCAACTTCCGGTCTTTCATTGGCCGGTCTACATAATACACCGTGCGCTCCCCTTGTTGCACCCGTTCCAGATAAAACTTAATAGCATTGATAGCCTGGTTCTGTGTAGAAATCGAAACCTTCTTCACATCAATCAGATACAACAGATACGATTGAATGATTTCCACAGTAATCCCCTGACAATCTACCGGGTAAATATGCTGAAGAAACGATTTAAACTGCGAGCAATAATTCTCCAACGTGGCATCGCTATACCGCAAGGTCTTTAACATTGCTGCATACTCAGCAGGCAAAACCACCTCCGGCAATACTTTCTCACCCGCCAAAATAGCAGCAGGCAAATCCTGCTCTGGGTTGTCGCAAAAAATAACTTCTCCAAATGCTCCCAGCACGTTGCAGAGCAAACTCAATGCACCTTCCGAATACAGAATATACCAGCAGCGATGAGTGGCTGAATACCTCCGCCCCTCAAAAGCACGAATAGCCAGATTCACATCAGACGAAAAATTCCCCTGAATTGAAACACAAAGTTGCTGTCGATGAAAAAGTGGTCGTAGAATTACCATGATTAAAATCGATAAGCAATCATAGCAAGAAAAAAGAACCCAAGCCGTGCGATAACCGATTACTTCCGTTTGTAACCGTTTGTAATCGGATATATTTCAAATCGGAATATCATCTACCCGATATTCACGCCTCACCAGGTCGGTTATGTGCAGGGTAACGCATGGTGTGTCTCCTTCAACCCACGTAACCGTTACCTGCCAGTGGTGCTTCGCGCGTTTTACGAATGCCGTACTCGTGGGCCGATCCGTTGTAGCGCGCACGACTTGCAGGGCAAAGTCTGGTTTGCTGATCATGTAGGTTGCGCTGTTTCCTTCCTTAACCTTCATCACCCTGGCCTTACGCATGTAGTCGGTAATGGCTGCGGTGTAGGCGTTGGGCAGTTTCATTGAACGGGCGCGTTGCTGATAGTACGCTTTCTTTTCAGGATCGAGTACTATCGCCTGCGCCCACCGTGTTGCTTGCTGAAATGTGCTGCGGGTACTGCGCTGGGCTTCGCTTTCTTTTTTCTTATCCGGCTTGCACGGCAAGGCACTTACAATGGTTTTGCCGCGCAGGCTTTTAAAGAGTAACGTGTTGCCAAACTTACCGCTAAGCCCGTTAATCAATACATTTGTTGCTACCGTTGCCATACCTGAATTGTTTATCACAAGATAACAGCAACCCGTGACAACTTGTGTCAATTGTAATACAATGCAGACAGCTATCGGGATACACGTCTACCCGTTGATCATTTTCACCTTGATTATTGATAATCGGATCGGTAGTCCTCCACACGTGCTCCACTCTTGCTCCACTCCCCGTCCACAGTGCCATGACAGGGGCATTAAACAAGCATCAGCATACAAACAGACAAGTGTTCATAAAATGGACCCTTTACTGATGGCCTGGTGACGCCACACTGAAGGCGCACTGTCAGAACAATGGTGAAGTGTTACTTCTTTTTAAACCGATTGTTGAATTTCCGCTTCTTGAAATTGCCTGAACTTCTTTTTGCTTCAGGTTGGTAGGCGGGGCCTTCGCCCATGGCTTCGGGTAACGGTAACTTGGGTAAGGTGTCGCCAATCAGGCTTTCGATGCTCAAAAACTTGCGTTGATCTTTTTCATTGATCAGTGTAACGGCTGTACCCGTGGTTTCTGCCCGTGCCGTGCGGCCGATGCGGTGTACATAATCTTCCGGATCGGGTGGCACATCCCAGTTAATCACCAGGCTTATCCCCTCTACATCAATGCCACGCGAAAGTACATCCGTGCCAATCAGAATATTTACTTGCTTGTTTTTAAAGGCTCGCAAAATTTCTTCACGCTCTACTTGTTCCAAATCCGAATGAAACGCTTTCGCCTTCAGGTTCGATCGTTGAAAAACCTGATCCAGTTTCTTTACGGTCTCTTTGGTGGATGCAAAAATGATTACGCTTGTCCATGGAATAGTAGCCAGGATGTGCTTCAGTATCGGTCCCTTCTGCGTATCGTACACCACATACGCCTGCTGCGAAATTCCAGCTGCCGGTTTAGCGATGGCAATATTTATTTGCTCGGGTTCGTGTAAAATCTTTGTAGCCAGCGTTCGGATCTTCGGAGGCATCGTAGCCGAAAACAACAACGTCTGCCTTTTCTTGGGCAGGTGACTAATAATCTTCACAATGTCATCGTAAAAACCCATGTCGAGCATGCGGTCGGCTTCATCGAGCACCAGGTGTTCAAGATGATCGAACTTGGTAGTGCCGGCTGCCAGCAATGCAATTAAACGGCCCGGTGTGGCGATGATAATATCAGCCCCTTGTTCGAGTGCTTTGCGCTGTTGATCCCACGTGGCACCATCACCGCCACCATAAATAGGAATGGAGCTTACCCCAAGAAAGTAAGCAAAGCCTTCAATCTGTTGATCGATCTGCTGCGCAAGTTCGCGCGTGGGCGCTATCACCAACGTATTCAGGTGGCGATGATCGGCCTTGATCAGTTTATTTAAAATCGGAAGAATGTAGGCGGCTGTTTTTCCCGTACCGGTTTGCGCACAAGCAATCAAATCATGATGGCGAAGTATAACCGGAATAGCCTGCTCCTGAATGGGCGTGGGTTTGGTGTACCCCATGGACGAAAGTCCATCTAAAAGCTTTTCATCGAAAGTAAAGTCCTGAAATGTCAAACAGCGAACGATTTAAGATGCGAATATAAAGTTACCAACCGGATAATACATCAACCTGGTGAGGTGCGAGATACTGTTATTTTTACAGGCCGCCAAATTCAGCGCTGCAATCGCGGTAGTGTACTATCAAACAATGTAACAAATTGGTTACTCAAGCGTATCCGCGCGTACGTTGTCTCGGCCAATTGACGGGCTGCCCGCTGATAGGCCACCAACAGTTCAGGGTTGTTCAAAAAAGGTTCAAGCTTGCTTACCACATCTGCCGGATTCTGCGCTTGAATGTAAACACCGCATCGTGTTTGCTCGATTTCATCCTTTATCCATCCGCCAAAGTTTATCAGTATCAACTTGCCAGCTGCCAGGCCATCGAAGTATTTATTGGGCGATCCGGTTTCAAGTATCGGGTAAGGTTGATAACATACAAAACTGGCATCGGTTACATTCATCACTTCTCGAACACCCTCCCGGTTTTGAAAGGGCACAAAGGAAACATTGGCTAATGCATGGCGCTTCACGGTTTCCTTCAACCGGTTCATCACGGCTCCATCGCCACAAAGTATAAAATGAACCGGCAAGTTTGCTTTTGCACTTGCCCGTGCGCACTCAATGTAAAAGTCGAGGCCGTTGGCAATACCCAGGGCACCGATGTACGACACTACAACCTTACCCCGCACACCAAACGTATCGATCAACTCTTCTTTTTTGATTTCAGGCTGATAGTATTCAGTATCGGCCATGTTGGGAATAAGATGTACCTGTTTTGCCGGAACTTTCCTTTCAATGACTTCTTTAATCATGGGCGACAACGCCACGATTGCTTGTGCCTGTTTATAAATTGTTCGCTCCAATCCATAGAGCAATTGCTTGAAAACATAACTCTTAATAAACCCTAACTGCACCGGAGCATCCGGCCACAAGTCACCAACTTCAAAAATGAATGGAATCTTATGGCGCTTTTTCATCCAAATGGCAGCCATACCAATAGTAAGGGGCACAGAGATGGCATAGCAAACATCAATACTCGTTAGTGTGCCGGCTACCTTTACCGCCTGCACAATGTATTTTAGAAACGAACCGCTGCGCTTGTAAAATCCAAAACGGTTATCGTATGCAATGGGCAGGTAGTGAACGGTAATGCCTTCAATATTTTCAATAGTATATTCTTTCTGGTTACGGCCACTGATAACCGTGGTCTGTATACCCGCATCCACCAATGCTTTGGCCAGGTAGTATGAACGAATAGCACCACCGGTTTGAGGTGTGTTAAAATGTTGATGAAGAATCAGAACGTTCACGGTGCAAAGAAAACAAATGTTGATTAGCCATCAAGGCTGCGCACGATTTATACTTAACGTTCGTTTCGCGAAAAAAAAATTACGATGATTTCACTCCGGCAAAATCCCGACTGCGATATTTGACGTTGTAGATTCACAGTATTATCATCCTCTTTCATGACGAAAAAGATTTCGAATGCATACTTCGTTGGCGGAGTACTCATTTCATTACTCGGTGCTGTGTGCTTTTCAACCAAAGCGGTGCTAGTAAAGATGGCCTACCGTGATACGCCTGTCGATGCCATCTCGCTGTTGGCGCTGCGCATGATTTTTTCACTTCCCTTTTTCATTGTCTCTGCGATTGTTTCGTCCAGCAAAAGCACGAACGAAAAGTTTACACCCCGGCAATGGTTTTATGTAATGCTTATCGGGTTATTGGGGTACTATGTAAGCAGCCTGCTGGACTTCCTCGGATTGCAATACATCTCGGCCGGCATGGAGCGGTTGATTCTGTTTATCTATCCAACGCTGGTGCTGCTGATGTCGTCCATTGTTCTTAAAACAAAAATTAATAAGATTCAATGGGTTGCCTTGCTCATTACCTATGCCGGATTGCTGCTGGCTTTCTGGAGTGAGGTGGATATCATGACCACACCCGATGCCAACTTCTACAAAGGTGCAATCCTCATTTTTCTATGTGCCTTTACCTTTGCTATGTACATTGTTGGCAGTGGCAGGCTTATTCCCAACGTTGGCGCTGTAAAATTCAATAGCTATGCTATGAGCTTCGCAGCCCTGGGTGTGTTACTTAACTTCTTTATTGTAAACGAAAACTCGCTGCTCGATTTTCCAATGGAAGTATATGGTTTCAGTCTGCTGATGGCCATCGTGTCTACGGTTATTCCTTCTTACCTGGTGTCGGAAGGAATTAAACGCGTGGGTTCTGACAATGCGGCAATCATTGGAAGTATTGGGCCCGTGTCTACCATTCTTCAGGCTTACTTCCTGTTACAGGAGCCGATCCACTTCCTTCAGCTTGTTGGCACGGCCTTTATCTTACTGGGTGTACTGTTGATCAGCCGTAAAGGGAAGTAATGCCTGATAACGCGTACTTCGGTTGTGTTTCTTGCCGTTTCAGAAACAATTCTCTTCGAAAATCTGTATGGCCCGCAGGAAAGAAAGTTCAACTTGCTTAACTTGATACATCACCTAATCGTACATCGATCAATCGTAAATTCATCCTCATGAAATACCTTCTTATCCTGATGTTGCTGATGGGCGTTGCCGCTTACAGCCAGGAAAAACAATACACCTTTGTATTCCTCAACAAAAAACCGGATGCTGAAAAATTACCCAAAGAGCAACTGGATAAAATCATGGAAGGTCACATGGCGAACATCAATCGCCTGGCGAAGGAAGGAAAACTGCTGGTGGCCGGACCGTTTGATGGTGGCGGAGGAATCTTTATTCTTAACACTACCTCGGTTGATGAAGCCAACCAATGGCTAAGTACCGATCCGGGAGTGCAGGCTAACCGCTGGCACATTGAAATACTTCCCTACAAGCCGCGTGTTGGTTCCGCGTGTCTGGTTAATGAGCCCTACGAAATGGTAACGTATTCGTTTGTTCGGTTCAATGCCGTTGTTACTAAATTCACAGCATCTACCTATCCGCAGATTATTCGTAAGCACGATGACTACCTTAAACAAATTGAAGCTACCGGTAATGTAGTAACCGAAGGAACATTCGGTGATTATGACGGAGGTATCCTGGTACTTCGCGGAGAGGTACAAAAAGAGGTTCTCGAATCAGATCCGGGTGTTCAAGCCGGATTGATTGAGCTGACGTTCAAAAATCTGTGGGTGGCGAAAGGTGCGTTCTGCGAGCGTTAACAGCGCACCTTCTTTAAACTCTTCGAGTCGTTACTCGGCCTTGCTTAACGCTTTCTTCTTCTTTGCATCTTCTACACGCTTGCCATTCCGGTGTTCGCCAAGAATGATCACGTCTTTAGAATTTTGATACTGTTTAACCGCTTGCATCATCGATTGCTCACTGTCACGGATAATAATAATACCCGTTTTCGCACCCTTGTTACGTAGTTCGATGTAGAACCCGTCTTTCTTCTTCTTCGGTAATACTGGAGGTCTTCCCATTTTTTTGTTCTTTACTTGCACTAGTGGTATAACCACGCATGCATTTGTTTAGTTCAATTTTGACAATATCGTCATTTCCTTTGGATTCATTGCCATCGCAAGTGCCTAACGCCTTGAATTCATGTCACTATTTTTGATCAACGGTAAATGTATCACCCCATTTGCTATTGATATTGTAGTCGATCGCCACATATAATTTTTTGAATTAAGTAAATTGACTCGCTTTCCCTATAAGAATCATGTTAAGACTTTCATTTTCTATGGCGATGTGTTTGCTCTCGTTTAGGGCAATGTCGCAGCAAGAAATTTCGATGAATGATACCTCCAAAGTACTCGCAGAAATAGTTGTACAAGCATACCAGGCTAACCGCCCCCTGCAAGAAGTACCCGCATCGCTTGGTGTCGTAACCGTCACAGACCTTGCTCGCTTCAACACAACATCACTGTTGCCGGCAATCAATACTATTCCCGGTGTGCGCATGGAAGAACGTTCGCCCGGTAGTTACCGGTTGTCGATGCGCGGTAGTTCGCTGCGCTCACCTTTCGGTGTGCGCAATGTAAAAGTGTATTGGAACGGCCTGCCGTTTACAGATGCCGGAGGTAACACATACCTCAACCTCTTTGACTTTTCTTCCATTCAACACGCAGAAATTATTAAAGGGCCCGGATCAAGCTTGTACGGAGCGGGTACTGGCGGTGTATTACTTTTGAAGAACACGGTAGCCGCTACTAACGCGTTAAAAGCATCGCTCGCTTTTGGAAGTTTTGGATTAATGCGATTTCAAACGGCAGCGCAATGGCGCACTAAAATTTCAAGCACTACCATCAACTATGCGCACCAACAGGCAGCAGGCTACCGCGAGCACACCGCGATGGACCGTAACCTGGTGCAGGCACAAAGCGACTTTTATCTGAACAACAAGAATACACTGGCTCTTAATCTTCTTTATTCTGACCTGTACTATCAAACACCCGGTGGACTAACCCGAACGCAGTTCGAAGAAAATCCACGACAGGCACGACCCGGGGCAACAACACAAAAAGCCGCGGTGTACAACAACACTTTTTTTGGCGGACTTTCCCACGAATACGAATGGAACAATAAATGGCTGACCCAAACCGGAATCTACGGTTCGTTCACAGATTTCAGTAACCCTACCATTCGCGTAGGCAGCTATGAAGTACGCCAAGAGACGGGCTTCGGTGGGCGAACCAACACTTCGTACAGTTTTTCAAAAGGCAAACTCTCGTTTGGAGCCGAACTGCAACAGGAATTCTCGCCCGTTAAAAATTATCAAAATCTCGCAGGCAATAAAGGGAACCTCCTCACGCACGATGAACTTTCTTTCGTAACCTACTTTGCATTTTCGCAAGTTGAACTCTTCTTGCCTTGGAAAGTGTCACTCACCGCAGGCGCAAGTGTAAACAAACTGAACGTTGATTTTACTCGGTTATCAGAATCTCCACACGTGGAAGAATCCAGAAACTTTGATGCAATCCTTTCTCCGCGCCTGGCGTTGCTCAAGAAAATCAACGATGGGCTTTCTGTTTTTGTAAGCTATAGTTCTGGATACTCCACACCCACCATTCAGGAGCTGTATCCCGCCACCAACACTTTCGATCAGAACTTAAATCCCGAGCGGGGCAACAACCTGGAAGCCGGTGTGCATGGAAAGTTCTTTCGCAAGACCTTGCAAACCGATTTTACCCTTTATGATTTCAGGTTGAAAGACGCCATTGTGCTGCGAAGAACAACCCAGGATGAAGACTACTTCATCAACGCAGGCGGCACAATACAACGCGGTGCCGAACTTTACCTAGGCTGGACACCAGCATTTTCAAGCGCAACACACATCAAACTCTGGAGCAGCTACACGTTCAATGCTTACACGTTTGATGAATACGTGGTTGACGATCAGGATCACTCCGGCAATGACTTAACCGGCACACCACAAAACATACTAGTAACCGGTATCGACCTGGAAGTATCAAAACGGTTGTACGCTAATTTTACCTATACATACACCGATCGCATTCCGCTAAACGATGGCAACACGGTGTATGCTGATGCCTATCACCTGCTGGGTGGCAAAGCTGGATTTCGAAATACCTTCACAACTTATTCAATCGACTTCTTTCTGGGTGTTGATAATGCCCTCAATCAAACCTACAGTCTTGGCAACGACCTGAACGCTGCCGGAGAACGATACTTTAATGCAGCTCCAACGGCTAATTTTTACGCAGGCATCAACGTAACCCTTGGGCACTAAGCCAAACTCACGACCCCACTCCGGCAACTAAATTCTGTCTTTAACTCCTGCATAAACTAAGCTGAATTTTAGATAACTTCGTTGCCCTGTTCCACCTCGATGGTAAAGAAAATCTTCATGCTCCTGCTGCTAACCGTTTTTGCCGGCAGCACACACGCGCAGTCTCTTCCTTTTCGCTTTGATCACATCACTATAAAGGATGGTCTCTCCCAATCGCAGGCGTATTGTATTTTTCAAGACAGCCACAACTATTTATGGATCGGCACACAAGACGGGCTGAATCGCTTTGACGGAAGCGAATTCAAGATTTACAAAAATGATCCGTTCGACAGCACCACTCTTTCACACAACTGGGTATGGTCTATTCAGGAAGATGATCATGGCGATTTGTGGATCGGCACCTTTCAGGGATTATGCAAGTATGTGCGAAGTGAAAACAAATTCATTCAGTACTACCACAAACTACAGGATACTACTTCCATCAGCGGCAACCGACCCAACTACATCATTAAAGACAAAAAAGGAAGGCTGTGGATTTCATCGTGGGGAAATGGCTTAAACCTGTACAATGAAAAGACTAATACCTTCAGGCAGTTCCAGCACAACCCCAATGATCCTCAATCGCTCAGCAATAATTCCGTGCGCACGCTGCTGTGCGATAGCCAGGGCAACATCTGGATCGGCACCTGGAATGGCGGGCTAAACCGCGTGATTGAAGATGAAAAAGGAATTCGCTTTCAACGCTACTACTCCGAAGAAACCAACACCTTTGAAGGCGGAAACCAGATTACCACGCTTGCCGAAGATCAACTCGGAAATGTGTGGATTGGAAGTTACCAGACCGGCCTTGTACAATGGAAACGCGAAACCGGAACATTTCAGCGGGTGCCTAACTTCTTATCGAACGATGTCAATAAAATTATCTGCGATACGCAAGGCAATATGTGGATCGGTACCAACAGCGGTCTGAAAGTGTTCCATCAGGAAACGCAACAGTTTGTTACTTACACCCACCATCCCGCCAACCCCAGCAGCCTGAGCAGTAACACCATCTACTCCATCACACAAGACAAGACCGGCATCGTGTGGATTGCCGGCAACGGCATTGACAAATACGATCCGCACAAAAATATTTTCCAACACTACACACACGAAGCCGGAAACAAAAACAGCCTGGCTCAAAGCATCATCTGGTCGTTTTGTGAAGACGATGAAGGAAAAATCTGGATTGGTGGCGAAGACGGACCGCTTAATATTTTTGATCCGGCAACAAAACAAATCACCGAATTCACCATTAAAGACAACCGCGGCAACATTGTTACCAATGTGCAGCAAATGATTTTCCATGAAGGCATCTGCTGGATTGCCTCTTATAACTCAGGGCTTGTGCGCTACAATAAAAAAACAGGCGATACCAAATTCTTCCTGGGGTCGCACCCCTCCATTCTCGGCAAGGTTGCGTTTGTAAAAGAAATACTTCGCGATAAAGACGGAACACTTTGGATCGGCACTTACGACAGCGGATTGATCCACTACAATCCGCAGACCGATGAAGTAACACACCTTGTAAAAACAACGGATGGCAATGCCAACCAGATTGGCTCCAACTTCATTAACGCATTATATCAGGATACAAAAGGCGACCTCTGGATTGGATTATTGGGCGGAGGCATGAGTGTATACAATCCGCAATCAAAAAAATTTACCCATTATGAGTACGATCGTAAAAACAAAAATGGCCTTAGCGACCAGATGGTATCCGCCATCCTTCAACAAGACGATAGTATTTACTGGATCTGCACCCACACCGGCCTTAACAGATTGAATTCCAACACCGGCAACTTCAAACATTTCTTTGAAGCCGATGGTCTTGCCAACAATGTTACCTACCAGGTATTACCCGATGCATCCGGCAATCTCTGGATCAGCACCAACGGAGGGTTGAGTAAGTTCGATCCGGAAACACTAACCTTTCGCACCTACACACAGGAAGATGGTTTGCAAAGTAATGAGTTCAACGCCAACGCTGCCTTGATCAGCTCACAAGGCGATTTATATTTCGGAGGCGTAAACGGATTCAATGTATTTAACCCCCGAGCCGTAAAAGAAAGTAAAATACCTCCCGCACTGTTTATTCAGGAGTATAGAATTTTTGATAAAACCTATTTGCCCGCTCAGAATGTCGCCCTGCAACACAATGAAAACTACATCACGTTTCAGTTTGCTGCGCTGGAGTATTCGGCTTCCGACAAGGTTAAGTATGAGTACAAGCTTGATGGCGTTGATAAGAAATGGATCAGTGCCGACAAAAAACATGAAGCCCATTACACCAACCTCGATCCAGGACAATACACCTTCCGGGTACGCGCTTCTAATCCCGATGGCTACTGGACTGAAACTGATTCTACCATGACGTTTTTAATTCATCCACCCTTCTGGAAAGCACGGTGGTTCATTGCGCTGATCATACTACTCTCCGGCCTGGTAGCCTTTGCTGTTCACCGCTACAGGCTTGAACAGTCACTGAAAGTAGAACGCATACGAAATAAAATTGCCAGCGACTTGCACGATGAAGTAGGCTCAAGCCTTACCCGCATTTCCATTTACTCCGATTTGGTACAAAGTGGATCAAGTGAAGCTGAAAGCAAATCATACTTACAAGGCATCAGCAACCTGAGCCGGGAAGTTGTACTGACCATGAGTGACATTGTATGGTCGATTGACAATCGCTACGACAAAATGGAAGCACTCGTACTTCGCATGAAAGATTTCGGCACCGAACTCTTGCAGGCACGCAATATTGAATTCGACTTTCAGGTTTCCGGAATGAACGGTGATAAATCGCTTGACCCGGTGCTGAAGCAAAACCTTTACCTGATTTTCAAGGAAGCTGTAAACAACATCGTGAAGCATGCCGGAGCCAAGCATGTATCCGTAACGCTGCGTAACGAGGCCACCACCTTTCTGCTCAGCATTCGTGACGATGGCTATGGAGTTGACATTTCAAAATCAACTAAAGGCAACGGTCTGCGAAACATGAAACGCAGAGCCGATGTCATTAACGCAACGTTCGACATCAGAAACGATAAGGGCACAACCATTGAGGTTCGAAGAAACGCTTTGTAGTTTATCATCACCTTCCGAATTGTATGCATTCAACACTTCAATCCATTTTTGATACCCTCGAAACGCAACGCGGTACGTTGCTCAACCAGGTTGAAAAAATCAGCGAAGATCAATTCCTGAAATCACCCGCACCAGGCAAGTGGTCAATCAGCCAAATCTTAACACACCTCATTACATCCGAACAACTCTCGATTGCCTATATGAAAAAGAAATCGCTGGGCATTGGTGAGCTCGATGATTCCGGATTAATCGAGTCGCTAAAAATGGTGGTGTTGAAAATCTCCCAACGCATTCCGTCAGTAAAGTTTAAGGCACCTGCAGTAGTGTTGGAAAAAACTCCTCCACCGTTAACGCATCAGCAGGTCATTCAACAATGGTATGCTACCCGCCAGGACTTGCTCAAGTTTCTTCAATCGATAGACGACAAAAACATCCGCAAAAAAATCTACAAGCACCCCATTGCCGGCCGCCTGGATGTTACGCAGGCTCTCACATTTTTCCATGAACATATCCACCACCACTGGCCACAAGTGAAACGCCTTTTGTAATATTTAAAAGGTCTATAAAAAATTTTACGCTAATTTGGGCACCTTATCAAATCTGTATGAAGAAAGTCTACACTATTCTGCTACTTCTGCTTATCACAGGCGTAAACGCGCAGCAAAAATTACAAAGCCCCGAAGAATTTTTGGGTTACAAGCTGGGCGACCGCTTTACACGTCATCACCGTGTAGTTGAATACTACAAGCATGTTGCCGCTGCCTTACCCAATGTAGACGTGTACACCTATGGCGAAACGTACGAACACCGCGAGTTGGTGTATGCAATCGTAACCTCGCCCGAAAATTTTCAAAACCTGGAGCAGATCAGACAAAACAACCTGAAGCGCACCGGCATGGTTGAGGGAACGCCATCAGGCGAAAAGAAAGCCATTGTTTGGTTAAGCTACAACGTACATGGCAACGAAGCCAGCAGCACCGAGGCTGCCATGCTAAGCCTGTACGAACTCAGCAATCCGCAAAATCAGAAGTCGCAGGAGATGTTGAAGAACGCAGTAGTTATTCTCGATCCCTGTCTCAATCCGGATGGTCGCGACCGTTACGCAAACTTCTACAATCAATATGGAAATTTTCCGGCCAACGAATCGACTGAGGCCCGTGAAAATATGGAGCCCTGGCCACGCGGTCGCGCCAACCATTACCTCTTCGATTTGAACCGTGACTGGGCGTGGATGACCCAGCAGGAAACGCAGGCCCGTGTAAAAATTTATAATCAGTGGATGCCACACGTTCATGTAGACTTCCACGAACAAGGCCATAACAATCCCTATTACTTCGCACCGGCAGCCGAACCGTTACACGATGTGATTTCTACCTGGCAACGTGAATTCCAAACCATGATTGGAAAGAACAATGCCAAATACTTTGATGAACAAGGCTGGCTGTACTTTACCAAAGAAGTGTTCGATCTTTTTTATCCAAGTTATGGCGATACGTACCCAACCTACAATGGGGCCATCGGCATGACGTACGAACAGGGTGGCCAAAAAGGACTTACGGTAAAAACACGTGAAGGCGATCCGCTCACGTTAAAAGACCGGTTAACACATCATCACATCTCCGGGCTTTCCACCGTTGAGATCGCTGCTAAAAACGCTACGCGCGTTGTCGATGAATTTGAAAAGTATTTTCGCGAGAACCTCAACAGCCCGGCTGGTACCTATAAAACATATGTCATTAAAGCATCTAACAATCCCGACAAGGTTGCGCGTATGCTGAAATGGATGGATAGCCAATTCATCAAGTACGGCTACGCTCCGGCTGCTAAAGCTACCCGTGGCTTCGACTTTCAAACGCAGGCCACCGCTAACGTAAGTATTTCAACAGAAGATATTGTCTTCAACATCTACCAACCCAAATCACGATTCATTACTACCGTTTTCGAACCTCAGTCTCGATTAACCGATTCGCTTACCTACGACATCACCGCCTGGAATTTATTCTATGCCAACAACCTGCAGGCGTATGCCCTGACCGAACGAATCAATCCAGGCAAAGCCTATCAACCAAAAACAGTTGATAACAGTGCATTGAATGCAAAACCGTATGCATACCTGTTCAACTACCAAAGTATTGAAGATGTACGCTTTCTGGCCGCGCTCATGCAAAAAGGAGTTAATGTACGGGCTGCGCAGTTGCCCTTTAGTGTTGGCGGCCAGTCGTTCAGCTACGGCTCGCTAATCGTGACCCGAAGAAACAATGAGAAAGTATCCGACTTCGACAACGTGGTGCAGGGGTTGGCAAAAACACACGGACGAAAAATTTACACCACAACCACCGGTTTTGTTGACCGCGGAAAAGACTTGGGTTCATCGTATGTCAATTACCTGAAAGCTCCATCGGTTGGATTGCTGATGGGCGATCAAACGTCTTCGCTTTCGGTTGGCGAAATCTGGTACTTCTTCGAACAACAACTGCACTATCCGGTAACACCACTGGGCACGGATTACTTCGAAGATGTAAAACTTACGGAATACTCCGTATTGGTTGTGCCCGAAGGTTACTACTCACTCTTCGATGAAAATCAACTTAAGAAAATTTCGACCTGGATTTCCGAAGGCGGTAAACTCATTGTGATTGCCAATGGCGTTTCGGCCTTTGCCGACAAGAAAGGATTTTTATTAAAAGAGTATGCCTCTGATAATGAAAAGGAAAAAGCGGAAAAGCTAGAAGAAGAAGCCGCTAAGAAAAATGCGCTGGTACGCTACGAAGATGCTGAGCGAAAACAAATTTCCGATTACATCTCCGGGGCGATCTATAAAGTAACGCTCGACAACTCGCATCCGCTTGCCTTCGGATTACCGGGTTCGTACTACTCATTAAAAACAAACGAGCTTCACTACACCTACCTGGAAAAAGGATGGAATGTGGGCGTGCTGAAGAGCAACCCTAAACCCGTACAGGGATTTGCCGGCTCGCAAGCCAATAAGAAATTACAAAACTCGCTGGTATTTGGTGTCGAGCAAAAAGGAAGAGGCACTATTGTGTACCTGGTAGACAACCCGATGTTTCGCTGTTTCTGGGAAGACGGTAAAATGATTTTTGCCAACGCGGTATTCATGGTTGGTCAATAACCACTACCGACTCTTTATTAAAGTATGAGCAATTCCTTCAACCTGGTTGCCGATGGATTAGCCGACAACGGCTACGCAATAATCGATCATTTTCTTTCGGTCGATGAAGTGAATTCCATTCTGCTAACCGATGACTTTCAACAGGGAGTCGAGCGGTTTAAGAAAGCAGGTATTGGTAAAAACCAGGACTTACAGATCAACGAAGCGATCCGCGGTGATTACATTCACTGGCTGGATAAAACAACCGCACCAGCACCCGTTAATGTTTATCTCAACCGGCTTAGCGAACTGGTTCAGTTTATCAATCAAAGTCTTTTCCTCAGCTTGAAAGACTATGAAGTGCACATGACGATCTATCCGGCAGGTTCATTCTACAAAAGACATCTCGATCAATTCAAGAAAGACGATCATCGAAAGCTCTCCGTTATTTGCTACTTGAATAACGATTGGAAAGAAGAACAGGGCGGCCAACTGCGAATGTACCTGGACGGTGGGCCTGTTGATATTCTTCCACTTGCCGGGCGATTGGTTTGCTTTCGCAGCGATCAGCTTGAGCACGAAGTACTGCCCGCAACACGCGAGCGGCTAAGTTTAACCGGATGGATTCTGGATCAACACGCTGACCTTCGGCATTTGTAAGGCTTCCGTGCTACCACTCACCGAATTTTGAGTGGCGAAACCATCGTACTTCAAAAACTTTTTTCGAATTTCACTGACCTTACTTGTATCGCATAACCGTAATACTTCATACCATGAAAAAGATTTACCTGTTCATTACCGCTACACTGCTCTCGGCAGCAACTTTTGCACAAGGCGACATCACCGTATGTCATACTTCTTCCACCGAGAAGTTTGCCATGTTTGCCTCTAATAAAGAATTCAATGCAGCACACTCGCTTCCGCGTCCTTACGTTCACATCAGTGAAGAAGGCGGAAAGATGATCACCTATAAATGCAGCGATGGAAAAGATGCCAATGCTTATCTGATTATGGCCAAGAAAAAAACCAACAACTGGATCTTTGTTTTTCAGGAGTGGTGGGGACTGAACGATAACATTAAGCGCGAAGCTGAAACGTTGTATAAAGACCTTGGCAATGTAAATGTACTGGCGCTGGATATGTACGATGGCAACGTAGCCACCGATCGGGAGAACGCACAGAAATATATGCAGCAATTCAAACAAGACCGGGGTGATGTTATTGTAAAAGGTGCATTGGCGTATGCCGGTAATAGTGCCAAGGTAGGAACGATTGGCTGGTGTTTTGGCGGTGGGCAGTCGATGTTAGCATCACTTACTGCCGGCAAACAAGCCGCAGCTTGCGTGATCTACTACGGCATGCCCGTGGATGATGTTGAAAAACTTAAAACCTTGAACTGCGATGTGCTCAACATCTGGCCTCAGCAAGACAAATGGATCAACAAGGACATGATCGATAAATTTGAAGCAAGCATGAAAGCCGCAGGCAAAAATGTTACTACTAAAGCGTACGACACCGACCACGCTTTTGCAAACCCCAGTAACGCGATGGGAACGTACAATGAAACCGCAGCAAAAGATGCGTACCAAAATACGCTTGCGTTTTTAAAAGCCCGGTTAAAGTAGTATCTCATCTTAAAACAAAAGCAACTCGCTATGGGGTTGCTTTTGTTTTTTTAGTGTCTTGCTCTTTTTCGAATCGGAAACCTCCTCCAATAACTCAGTTGCCGCCATATCCATTCAGCAGGTCCGTACTGAAAACGTGAAGTCCACCATTTACTTAAGAAAGCTTGAAGTATGTAGATCATTACGCCCAGAGGCAAGGTGTAAATAAGGTGAACCTTACCCATCAATCCGAATCCAATACCATTGAAAATAAGGATGAACGTCAATGTATGCGTGAGGTAATTTGTAAGCGAGATCATGCCGATGTAACGAAACCCCGAGAATATTTTTAACGATGGTCGGCTGTTGTATAAAAGAATAAGTGCACAAGCATAGGTTACCGACAACGCTAAAATTCCCGTACGCACAAAAGCGTTAAGCAACAAGCGCACAGAAATAAAATCGATTTTGATTTCCTGAAGAATGAAAAGGATAGTTTGGCCAATATATAAAATAGCAATGGGCAAACTCCAAAGAAGCATTTGTCTGATCGACTCCCGATGGAGCGAAATATCCTTCAGGTATCCTTTTCGAAGCACATAGTATCCCAATAAAAACTTGGCCAACACTTCTGAAAAATCGCGAATGTCAAAAAGGCAATCGATGAAAATATACTTGTAGGTAATCCAGTTACCACGAAAAATATCCAGCAGGTTATTACTTCGCGACAACATAAGGTACTCTTCAAGAATCGGATCGCGTTCGGCAGGAGCCAAAATGTGTAACTTGATCTGAAAGTACCGTGCAATCGCTACAGGAATAAAAAACAGCAGCACTGCCCAAATGATCAACGCTTTATCACTCACCTTTCTGAACAAGAATAAAAATATTCCGCAGAATGCATAAAAGTGCAAAACCTCTCCCCACCAAACAAACAGATGAAGCATTCCTGCAATGAAGAGAATGATCATTCTTCGCGAAAAGAAGATTGATGTATCAAAACCCTTCTGCGAAACGCGTTCCATAATCACCCCGAATCCATATCCAAACAACAGCGAAAACAGGGTTATGAATTTGTTGTCGATGAAAACCGTGAGAATAAACTCATATATTTTATCCCACGTCATGCTGGTCATGGCCTCTGCTGTGGCACCCGGCATGCCGAACGTAACGAAGGAGGCCAGGTTGGCAATAATAACTCCGCCCAGAGCAAATCCGCGAAGCACATCAACCACTGCCGATCGCTCCGCTTGCTGAATAGGTTGTGTAAGTTCGCTCATCAGGCAGGTTAATATTAATCCCAGATCACTACTTCCTGAACCGAATACCACTGCGGGTACTTCGCCAGATAAATCTTTTCTACTTCATTTCGCTTTACTTTCAACGAAGGTGTCATCAAGCCATTTTCGATGGTCCATTCATCGTTGAGGATTACTACTTTCGCCAGGCGCTCGTATGACTCCAGCGAAGGATTGATTTCATTCATCGTTTCTGACAAGCTTTGCTTTATACCTTCCGAGTCTTTTGCTTTCCCGGCAGATGACAATACCACCAAGGCAATGGGCTGTGGTATTCCCTGCCCTACTACGCAAACCTGTTCAATGTCTTTATTGACCACTAACTTCAATTCGATGGGCGCTGGTGCTATAAACTTTGCCTTGTCTGTTTTGAATTGATCCTTTACACGGCCCGTTATTTTTAAGTAGCCATCTTTATCAACAGTACCTTTATCACCAGTCTTTAAGAAACCATCTTTAGTAAAAACTTCTGCCGTGGTTTTAGGATCCTTGAAGTATCCTGTCATCAGCCCCGGATGCCTGGTTAATATTTCTCCATCATCACTCAGTTTGACTTCAATTCCATTCCACGGTCGGCCCACTGTTCCCAACCGAAACACCTGACCATGATCGCCATGCGAGTACCCGCAATTCTCTGTCATGCCGTACACCTCCTGGATATTAATTCCAATTTTCTTATACCACGCCAGCATTGAAACAGGAACCGGAGCAGCTCCTGCAAAAATGATTCGCGTTCTTCTGAAGCCCAGTTTTTTGCGGAGTACTTTTTTAATAATTGAAGAAACAATCGGGATGGCTAAAAGCCGATCGAGTTTTTGTTGCGGCATCTTAGCCAGCACACCTTCCTGAAACTTGGCAAAGATGCGCGGCACACCACCAAACGCGTTGGGTTCGACTTCGCGAAGATTGTGTGCAAACTTTTCCAGCGACTCGGTAAATGAAACACTGGCACCGGAATACAACACCCCCATTTCAACATAAGCCTTCTCGGCAATGTGACTCAGCGGCAGGTAAGAAAAAAAACGATCATGATTTCCCACCTTAATGTTTTCAGTTAGTGATTGTCCTACAAAATCAAATGCAGCAAACGTGAGCATCACCCCTTTGGGAGAACCGGTTGTTCCGGAAGAATACATGATAGAAGCCAAGTCGTTAGCGTTTGGAAGAACACCTTCAACAAGCGGAGCATGCTTCAACAAATCATTCCAGTGCAGCCCTTCACTGATTCCGTACATCGGAAAACTTATTTGTTGTACAGACGCTGGAATTCCTGCGCGCTGTTTTTCGTACTCATCAAGCTTGCCCACAAAAATTACTTTTGCTTCACTGTGTTCCAGAACATACTGAACACCTTGTGCTGAAAGTGTCGGATAAATTGGAACTGAAACATGCCCTGCCATCCAGATGGCCATATCGGCCATGAACCAATGCGCACAATTCTTTGAGAGAATACTGATGTTACTTTTAGGAGGAAGATTGAGGGCGCGCAGTGCAGCCGCTATTCTTCTGGTCTCATCACCCGCCTGCTGATAGGTGTAAATATGCCAACGACCTTCAAGGGGTTGACGGAGAAATTCATGGTGCGGAGTTGCTTTTTCCCAATGGCAGAATCGTTCGACCGCAGTGGTGGTTGTCATGTAACTAAGGCTTGGGTTATAGTATGTTTACCAAATTATGACACTTTATTGGTGACAAGCAAAAAAAATCAAACCTTCTTGATGCGCGGTCGTATTAGTTCACGGAATCAAAAGACCAACGTTGCTCTAACCAGCGTTTTCGCAAGGTGGAATTGAATGGCCATTCTGTTTTGAATCCGATTAATGAACTCATAAAACCCACTAGTAAATCATGAAAAGACCCCCTCTTTTTTCCAGTCACAAGCGGGCAATGCCCGCGCTACTCGTTGCGCTCATCATGGCATTCACCGCTGCTTCGTGTAGTGATGACACCGCACCAAACCCTTATGCCGGTACGTATGCCGTAGTGGAAACCGATGAGTTCGATGATGAGGAGAATTACTCCATTAAACTTTCTAAAACATCGGGTGGATTTGAGATTACCAACTTTGGCGATATCATGAATGTGCCCGTGAAAGCAACCATCACTGGAAAAACATTAACGATTCCCGATCAAACTTTTGCCGGCAAAACCATTACAATTGTGGTGAGCGGTCAGGGCTCCTTTACGGATGATGGCATCCTGACGTTTGACTACGCGATTGATACCGGAGACGACATCATGCTGGAATACAGTTGCGTGGCTACAAAGCAATAAATTATAAGCTAAAGAAAAAGACCCTCGGGCGCGGCCACCTGGCTGCGCTTTTTTTATGCGATGCTAAAAGTCTTTTGCAAAAGTTTTGAAGCGAGCGAGGTGCTGTCCTCAGCAAGGATAGTATAGGTCTTTCCCAGTAAGGTGAAACCGGTGGCCAGTTTTGTTTTCGGATCGACAACCCAGTACTTCTGCACACCAAATTTTTCGTAAAGTGCTTTCTTGGTAACGAGGTCATGCTTTTTTTTGCCGGGTGAAAGGATTTCGATAATCAAATCAGGGACACCCACAATATCTCCATCTTCCTGAATAATTTTTGAATTCTCTTTCGTTACAAAAATGATATCAGGCTGAACCGCACTGGTACTTTTATCGAGAACAACATCCAAAGGCGCATAAAAAATTTCACCTCGCTGGTGTTGGGTAACATACTGATCAAGTTGGGTGGTAAGCTTTCTGGAAATTCGCTGATGCGCGGCTGTTGGTGTTGGTGAATATATAACTGGTTATCGATTACTTCGGCTAACGTTCCCTCCGGAAGCATGCGGAATACTTCCATGATGGTGCGGGGCGGGTTGATCAACGTGTCTGTCATAGTTTAAAAATACGAATTGTTGCTGAACGCTGTTTCAAATTCTTTTCCGCCATTTCCAAGGATATTTAGGCTACTTTACCAATTTTGCAGCATGAGTACTACTGCCAAAAGACTTTTTCTGCTCGATGCTTACGCCCTCATTTACCGGGCTCATTTCGCGTTCACAAAAACACCCCGCATTAATTCCCGTGGGTTAAATACTTCAGTTCCGTTTGGCTTTACCAACACCTTGCTGGAAGTGCTGCAAAAACAAAAACCCACACATATTGGTATTGCCTTCGATACAGCCGCAAAGACTTTTCGCGATGAAATCTTCAAAGAGTATAAAGCCACACGACAGGAAACTCCGGAAGACATTCGCTACGGCATTCCTAAGTGCAAGGAGATTATTCGCGGCTTTAACATTCCGATTCTGGAGATGGATGGCTATGAAGCGGATGACATCATCGGCACGATGGCCACACAAGCGTCCAACGCGGGCTTCGAAGTTTATATGATGACACCCGATAAAGACTTTGGCCAGTTGGTGAGCAACACGGTGCATCTTTATAAACCGGCCTACATGGGCAACGCTGTTGACGTACTTGGGCCAAAAGAAGTTTGCGAAAAGTGGGACATCGATAACGTATCGCAAGTGATCGACATGCTTGGGCTACAAGGCGATAGTTCGGATAACATTCCGGGTATTCCGGGCTTTGGACCGAAGACGGCCGCCACACTCTTAAAACAATACGGCTCTATTGAAGGAATCATTGCACATGCCGATGAACTGAAAGGAAAACAGAAAGACCTTGTAAAACAATTTGGCGATCAGGCACTACTCTCGAAAAAACTGGCCACCATCATTACCGATGTGCCGATTGCGTTCAACGAAACCGAACTGGCTTACTCAGGACCAGACGCAGCGATACTCAAGCCTATTTTTGATGAGCTCGAATTTAAAACAATTGCTGCACGTGCTTTTGGTGATGTAACCAGCACACCTGTTAAAGCGCCACAACAATCACAGCTCTCGATGTTTGGTGGGGCCGATGAACCCGTCAGCGAAGTTGCAGAAGACAATAAAAGTTTTTCTTCACAAACTTCCCGGTACACGCTGGTGGAAACAGAAAGTGAGCGGCAAGCGCTTGCTCTAAAACTTCAGGAGCAATCCATGTTTGCCATCGATTCGCTTACCGATGATGCCCCCAACTTCAACTACCAACTGAAAGGCCTGGCTTTTTCGTTTCGCGAGCAAGAAGCTTACTATGTACCGGTAAAATCAAACGACCTGGCCTTCAGCATTGCCAACGAATTTTCGGCCGCCCTTACCAATGTCAACATCACCAAGGTGGGACACAACCTGAAAGGAACGTTGCTAGTCTTAAAAAAATACGGAGTAGAAATAGCCGGCAAACTAATTGATTCCATGCTGGCCCATTACCTGATCGAACCCGAAGCTTCACACGACCTGGAAATTCTTTGTTCGCAATACCTTCACTATAATTTACTACCGGCTGATCATGCCTCCATTCAGGAAAGACTTTGCGAACGCGCAGAGCAACTGTTTTTACTAAGCGGTAAACTTCAAAAAGAACTGGAGGTACGCAAGCACAGCCGCCTGATGCGCGATACCGAAATGCCATTAGTAAATGTTCTTGCTGCCATGGAGTTTGAAGGCGTGAAGATCGACACCGCTGCACTTTCTAAAATGTCGGAAGAACTTCGGCTGGAAAGCGAACAGGTGCAGCGCGAAGTGTTTCAATTGGCAGGAACCGAGTTCAACATCGGTTCACCCAAACAATTAGGCGAAGTACTGTTCGACAAGATGAAACTCATGGAAAAACCCAAGAAGACCAAGACCGGTCAATATGCCACCGGTGAAGATATTCTTCTTGCGCTTGCACCAAAGCACGACATCGCCAAAAAGATCCTTGACTTCCGCGAATACGAAAAACTTCGCTCCACGTATGTTGATGCTTTGCCAAAAATGATCAGCACCGTTGATAACCGTATTCACACAGACTATCGGCAAGCTGTGGCCGCAACAGGAAGATTAAGTTCCAATAATCCAAATCTTCAAAACATTCCGATCCGCACGGCAAAAGGAAGATTGATTCGTAAGGCCTTCGTACCGCGCGGTGATGAGTTTCTGTTTATGTCGGCCGACTACTCACAAATTGAATTACGCATTGCCGCTTCATTCGCAAAAGACGAAACGATGATTGAAGCGTTTCGAAACAAGCGCGACATTCATACTACTACCGCAGCCAAAGTCTTTAAAGTAGACCTTGAGCAGGTTACTCCTGACATGCGCAGGAAAGCTAAAGAAGTGAACTTTGGAATTCTCTACGGTAGTACGGCCTTCGGACTTTCGCAGAATCTTGGCATATCAAGAACCGAAGCAGCTGAAATTATTGAATCGTACTTCACCGAGTTTGCTGCAATCAAACGGTACATGGATGATTCCATTAACACCGCGCGCGAAAAAGAATTTGTAGAAACCATTCTTGGCCGGAGACGATACTTACGCGACATCAATTCGCGCAATGTAACGACTCGAGGTTTTGCCGAACGCAACGCCATCAACGCGCCCATTCAGGGAAGCGCTGCCGACATCATTAAGATTGCCATGGTGAATATTCATCGCTGGATGGAGAAATCGAACCTGAAATCTAAAATGATTATGCAGGTTCACGATGAATTGGTATTCGATCTCCACAAAGACGAAGTAGAGGTCGTTAAGCACGAAGTAGTACATTTAATGAAGCATGCCGTGCACCTGGAAGTACCCATGGAAGTGGAAGTGGGCGTTGGGTTGAACTGGCTGGAGGCCCATTAAAATCAGGGATTTTGTGAACAAAAATAAACTTTCAATAAATACTGAAAGTTTAGAAACAATCATTACCTTTGATCCGTTATGAAATACAAAGAGGCAAAAGAAGAACTGATCCAGGCCTGGGGAAACTTAGGCTATAGCTGGGGCCTCAATAAAACCATGGCACAAATTCATGCCTTACTGATGATCTCTACAAAGCCACTCTCCACCGAAGAGATCATGCAGGAACTGAACATTTCCAGGGGCAATGCCAACATGAACATTCGCGCCCTGCTGGATTGGGGAATTGTTTCAAGAGTGCTTGTACCGGGCGAACGTAAAGAATACTTTAAATCAGAAAAAGATGTTTGGAACCTCGCACGCCAGGTAGCCCGCGAACGGAGAAAGCGCGAACTCGAACCAATCCTGAAAGTCTTGCGCGAAGTAAGTGATGTTCCCAATGATGGAACAGAAGAAACCAAAGAATTCAGGAAGACTGTGAAAGACTTCAGAAACTTTGCCGAAAAGTCAGACAACCTGCTGGATACCTTCATCAAGTCGGAGGAGAACTGGTTTTGGAGTGCCGTAATGAAGTTTTTGAAGTAGCTATATTTTTTTATCTCACTGTTTCAATATTTATTGAAAGTTCTAAAAATATAATATTATGAAATACATTGATTTTGGAATCCAGACGATCATTTTCATATTCGCTCTTGGACTCCTTGGCATCACCATCGCTAATCGAGAATCACTTATGGCCATCCTATACGCCCAGCTTCTCTTGGGCCCATGGCAGCTTCTAAGCTCATTAATCTCTGTCTGCTCCAGAAGCGACTTTCATAAAGAGAAACGCATCCATTTGTTCACTTCCATTGGCTACCTCATTGTACTATTCTCAGATCCTGACCTACCAAGTGAACTCGTAGCTTACCTATATACCATACCTGCCTGGCTTCTTGCCATCTACTACTATTACCTGACCTACCAATGGGCCTTCCGTCTTCAGAAAAGCAATGGAGGGTTCCTCCGTCACATAAATTTCTAATTCTCAAACTAAACATATACTACCATGAACTACACTGTAATAGCGTACAGCATCTACCTGCCGGTTTCCATCCTACTCACTATCTGGGTTGCGCGAACTCTTTTCAATCACGGACGAATCTTTCTCATTGAAATTTTTCGTCAGGACCTCACACTGGCCGACAGCGTAAACAAACTCTTGCTCGTAGGATTCTACCTGGTAAACATCGGCTATGCCGTGTACACACTCAAGATCTGGGATACCCTGGATTCAACACAAGCGGTAATCGAAATACTCAGTGAGAAAATCGGCTGGATCATCCTGGTGCTGGGCGGCATGCACTTCTTCAACCTCTTCATCCTGTTCAGCCTGCGAAGAAAAGCTCATGCTGCACATACCATACCTACCCCTCAACAATAACCATTAACCAAAGTAATTATGAAAACCCTGCACAACCATACCATCATCTATGACGATGAATGCCCCATGTGCAACTTGTACACCCGTGGTTTTATCAAAACAAAAATGCTGGATGCGAACGGCAGAGCAGCGTTCAGTAAAATACCTGAACAACTTCGCAGTCAACTTAACTACCAGCGCGCTTGTAATGAGATTGCGCTGGTCAATCGTGAAACAGGCAACGTACTGTATGGTGTGGATAGCATGTTCACCATAGTTGGTCATCGCTATACATTCTTGAAACCGCTCTTTGCGCGCAAGTCATTCCGCTGGATCATCGAAAAACTTTACGCCTTCATTTCCTACAACCGGAAAGTAATTGCGCCCGGAAAAACGTTTGAATCAAAAGACAGTTGCACTCCTGATTATCATCGCACCTGGCGATGGATTTACATTGCTTTTGCCTGGATCGTTACGTCTATCATTTTAACGTACTACGCCAGCCTGGTAACTGATTTTCTTCCGGCCGGAAATTTTGGTCGTGAGTTTATCATTTGTGGCGGACAGATCGCTTCTCAATCCATAGCTGTTTACTTCTTAAGACGTGATCGGTTGCTCCACTACCTTGGCAACATGATGACGATTTCATTGGCTGGATCACTTCTGTTGATACCCGCGCTTGTTGCTGCTCAGCTTAACCTGATACACTCACCGCTAGTATATCTTGGATGGTTTATCGGTGTGGTGGGGTTAATGTTTCTTGAACACCTCAGAAGAGTACGATACCTTGGTATCCATTGGTCTGCCTCCGTAAGTTGGGTGGCGTATCGGTTTATTGTTCTTATCATTTTATTCTGGTTGTTATGAGTGGCTCTGCAGAGCCTAAACCAAAAGCTGAAATCAGCTTGGCGTGATCCCGGTAACCTTTAAAAAAAAATTACTTACACATGAAAATAGTAGTAGCGGGCGGCAGCGGTTTTATCGGAAAAATTCTGATCGAAACATTTAAAGCACAGGCCGATATTGTAGTGCTCACGCGCGGAGAAAATCGGACCGTTGAAAATGTAAACTACATGCATTGGGATGGTGAGCATATCGGTGCATGGACAGCAGTACTTACCGGAGCGGATGTGCTGATCAACCTTACCGGTAAAAACGTGAATTGCCGGTACACCGAAAAGAATAAAGCAGAAATTTTGAACTCCCGCCTGGCGTCAACGCGTGTGTTAGGAAAAGCAGTCGATGAGATGAGAGATCCACCTTCGCTGTGGATACAATCATCTTCAGCAACGATTTATCGTCACAGTGAAGACTTGTTGATGACTGAAAAAAACGGTGAGCTTGGAAATGATTTTTCGGAGCAGGTGTGCCTGCAATGGGAAGGTATGTTCAATCGGCAAATACTTCCGCAAACTCGAAAAGTAGTCCTTCGAACAGGTATTGTGTTAGGTGCTTCCGACAGCGCCTTGCCACGATTAATCAACCTTGTAAAAACCGGCCTGGGCGGAAAACAAGGAAATGGCAACCAGTTTGTAAGTTGGATTCACGAGCGCGATGTTGTAAGTACTATTAACTGGATTATAAAAAATAAAAAAGCCGAAGGTGTTTATAATGTTGTAGCGCCACAACCACGCACCAATCAGGAGTTCATGAAAACACTTCGCAAGACCTTGAAAATACCGTTTGGGCTTCCTGCTCCTGCCTGGTTGCTGACACTCGGTGCGTGGATAATTGGTACTGAAACTGAACTGATTTTAAAAAGCAGAAAAGTTTATCCGCAAAGATTATTAGATGAAGGATTTGTTTTCGAATTTCCTGATCTCAAATCGGCCCTGGAGGATTTATGGTTCAGCGTGAAGAGAAATTGAAATTGTATTTTATAGCACTTGTGCCACCCGAACCAATTTATAATGAAGCCATGCTGTTGAAAAACCATTTCAAAGAACACTACAACAGCAAGGCTTCGCTCAATTCTCCTCCGCACATTACCTTGCACATGCCGTTCAAATGGAAAGCTGAGAAGGAAAATGATCTCATTCATTCACTTGCCAAGTTCTCATCGGTGATTCAACCCTTCACCCTGCAGTTTCATAATTTCAATGGTTTTCCACCGCGGGTAATTTTTATGGATGTGGTAAAAACCGAAATGCTGGAAAACCTCTACAAGAATCTGCATCGCTTTTGTAAGCGGGAATTCAACCTGTTCAATGCTGCGTACAAGGATATGGCCTTTCATCCACACCTTACCCTTGCTTTTCGCGATCTGAAAAAGCCGCTCTTTATTAAAGCCTGGGAAGAATTTCAATCCAAGAATTACTCGGCTGAATTTATGGTAGACAGAATTTCACTGTTGAAGCACACCGGAAAAATCTGGCAGGTAATTCAGGATTTTACATTTATAAAAACAGACCTGCGTACCGAGACCAACGCGAGGAAGTAGGCCTGGCTATTCATCATCATCGTCCATTTTCTTGAGGTACTCTGCTTCCTTGCGCTTCATCTCTTCGTTGGTGGCGGCAAGCTCTTCCATATTTTGGCGCATTTCCTCTTCCTGGGCATGTAGCTGCTGGGTTTGAGATTGCATCTGTTCCAGCACGATCTTCATTTTCTGGGTTGATCGTACGGTTGATAACGATGCAGCCATATACTCGGTAGCCTTTTCCACGAAACGTTGCTGATGTTCATCCCACACGGCAAAGCCGGCAATTTCAAAAACACCTTCAGTTTTTTCATTGTACTTCATGGGCACAATCATCACGCAAGATGGCGTAGCTTCACCCAGCCCCGAAGTAATGTGCGTGTAGCCGTTGGGAACCTGTTTGAGAAAAACCGTGTGGCCCTCCATGAATGCCTGCCCGATCAACCCTTCGCCAATATCCACGCGCTTTTCTACAAATTTCTTTTTATCAAAAGCATAGCACGCACTCAATTCCAGAAACTGATTTTCTTCTTCGTTTTCCTGCAATACAAAAACACCACCCTGCTGCGCTTCCATGTAGCGCACTAAAAACCGTGTAGCCTGGTCGGCAAGTTGCTTCGGGTCATCCTGATGCTGGCGAATAATTTCGTTCAACTTGGTTAACCCTTCGTTTGACCATGAACGCTTCCGGTCTTCCTCCTGAATGCGCTTCATCTGGTCGCGCATGTTCATCAGCGTCATCGAAAGGTTATCGTTGTTTAGTTCCCTGTTATCCTCATTCATGCCCGGCCACGATACTTTGAAATCGCTGTTTGTTATCTTTTGAATAAACTCCGATGCATTTTTAATATTCTGAATGGAAGCATTAAGAATCTCGTTGGTATCTTCTACGATGGGTGTTCCCGGATCGAACACAAACTTGCGATTGTTTTTTTCGAGATTAACCAGCAACTGTTTCTGATGCGACTGTTGTCTTCTGAGGCGATAGTAGATAAGGAAAAGTGAAGGAATACCCGCCACCAGGAGTACAATTTGAATAATAAGATTTCCGGTTACGGCATTGGTATACCGGGCCTCAGCATCGCGCTTCATGGTCTGTTCGTGTTTCCTAAAAGCAACTGAAAACGCTTCGTAGCTCTTCCACACTCCGTAGCCTCTGTCTTCCGCCATGGCTGCTTTAAATTGACGAATACTATCCACCCGCGCCAACTCAATTAATTCCTTATTGAAGTTTATATATTGCGTCATCTGACTCACAAATTTTTCAAAGTCATCAGCCGGGTAATCTTGCTTGATCAAAAGTGCGCGAACAGAATCTACATCGCTGGGAAATCCGGCCAGGGTGAGTTCAAAGGGATAGAGCAACGCCTGTGTCTTTCCTAAAGCAAAACCGCGCACACCCATGTCGGTTAAATGCAACCAGCTTAACAGTTCGTTTGTTTTCCGAATTCCATACTCTGCCTCCTTAACGGTTGTTTCTGTTTCCTCCATTACCAGTTGATTTCGAAATGCAAAAATGGAAGTGACTACCATCAGAATAAATATCACGACAATGGCCAGGTAGATGGAGTTTTCTTTGAATAGCGATATCACTCTACTCATAAAGTATCAGGTTAAAAAGTGAACAATGGAGAGGGTGGGCTAACTAATCAGAATATTAAGCAAACGTTTGCAGAAATCAAATAGCTGATCCCTTCGCGGTGTAATGATGACAACCCTTCATCAATTAATTCGCAGCTCGGCCTTCATGCCTTTCAGATTATTGAGCAGCGCTTGTTGCCAGGTAAGGTCGGCATCCCACTTGTTGCCAAGAAATACATTGCCGGAGTCGATGTGCTTGAAATAGATCTTATACACCGGTGTATTGGATGGGAAATTCTTCAACACAGGCTGGCCATCGGGATAGGTAACCGAAACCAACGCACTCTCAGCCTTGGACATGTCGTAGCCCAACATTTTTTTTGCCACCACATCTCTTGTGTTTACTACACACATAATATACAGGTAACCTTGTTTACGAAGGTCACGCTCGGCAACACCAGGTTCGGTAAGTTTATACTTCAACGGATAATTACTCTTGAAAATTTCTTCCAGTTCCTTGTCCATCGCTTCATCGCCAAACTTGGGAACCGCCAGCATATCTACTTTTAAATCGGAAGCAAAAAATTCATTGCGTCTGCCCAGAATCGGATTGATGATTATCTCAGTTTCAGGCATATCGTTGATCAGCAGGTTTTGGCGCTTCAGCGAATTGGCCGCAGTACGGTAAATGGCTTTCAATACTTCGGTCCATACCGTGTTGGAAATCGACCACGCTTTCTGATTCGGCTCAACCACCGAATTTTTTTCATTGAACGAAGTGATCGAAAGGCGGAAACCTGTCTGAGCTTTTTCGAGAAACAAAACGTTAGTGATCTCCCGCTTTGTCATATAGTCAGCCAATGCTTTTGTGAAATCGACACTGGCCGTTAACATATCCAGTTCAAAGTATGCGATGGCATCAACGCCTGTGCGCTGAAAATATTCCTGCGCATCGTTAAGCTCTTTTGTTGTGAACGTGTAGCTGTAAAAAACAGCCGACTTGGTAGCCAGTAATTTTTCAGGCAATGGGCCGGTAAGGTCGAGTTGGTCTACCCAGGTTTTTTGTGTGGAGAAGGATTGGGCCAATCCCGAAAAGGAAACGATACAAAACAAAAAAGCTAATCGCACAAGTATATAGTGTTTGGAGTATTCGGTGTTAGAACGAAAGTAGGGATAATCTATTGGGTTTGGAATAGAGAATTTAGAATATAGTATGTAGCATTTAGAATCGCTTAGCAATGGATTTACTTTCTATTCTTAAATCCTATATTCTTCTCCTCATATCCCAATAAAGAATCCTTCCGCGTTAACCTTAATCGGATAGGTCATTAAATCTGCCGAAGACGAATCGCAAGCCCTTCCGGTTTTTAAATCAAAGCGGTAATTGTGCCACGGACAAATTATTTCACCAACATAATTTACGCGACCTTTGCTCAGCGACTCACTGTTATGCGTGCAGGCATCTTGAACCGCCAGAAATTGCCCTGCATGCAATACCAGGCAAATGTGTTTACCATGAACAATCAGGCGCTGCGGTACATCCGGTACAATTCTTTTCTTCGCCTCTTCTTCTCCTGTAAAAATTTTAATCCATTCCATCCTTATTCCGTTGGTGTCACGATTGATAATTTCTACCTTGATCGGGTTCAAATTACCCAAACCTATGAAGAAAATCTATTGGTGTTTCATGATGCTGGTGCTCTCGCTGCCGGTTGTTGGTCAAGTCAGTTCAAAACTTCAAGCAAAAGTTGATCAACAGGCGAAGGAAGAAGAAAGCAAGGTAATTGTCTGGCGCAGACACCTGCATCAATACCCGGAACTTTCCAATCGCGAGTTTAAAACAGCCGCGATGGTCGCCCAACACTTAACGTCACTGGGTATTGAAGTACAAACAGGAGTTGCACACACGGGTGTAGTAGGCTTGCTGAAAACGGGAAAGCCCGGACCTGTTATTGCACTTCGTGCCGATATGGATGCACTTCCGGTAACAGAACGAAATTCATTGCCTTTTGCCTCAAAAGAGAAAGCGGTTTTCAACGATCAGGAAACCGGAGTGATGCACGCCTGTGGTCACGACTCGCACGTGGCCATCCTTATGGGTGCTGCAGAGATTCTGGCAAAGAACAAAAGTGAATTAAGAGGTACTATCAAATTTATTTTTCAACCGGCCGAAGAAGGTGCGCCAAAAGGTGAAGAAGGTGGCGCTGGTTTAATGGTGAAAGAAGGTGTGCTCACCAACCCCAACGTGGACGTTATTTTTGGAATGCACATTCAAGGTATTCGCACCCTCGGTCAAATTGCTTATAAGCCTGCCGGGATGATGGCCGCTTCCGATTGGTTTACCATTAAAGTATCGGGCAAACAATCGCACGGTTCGGCACCGTGGTTAGGCATCGACCCTATCGTAGTTTCAGCACAAATTATCACGGCCATTCAAACCATTGTCAGTCGCCAGATCGATCTAACCAAAGAGCCCGCTGTAATTTCGATAGGCATGATCCATGGTGGTATTCGGCAAAACATTATTCCCGAGCAAGTAGAACTTACCGGAACAATCAGAACCTTCGATGCCGACATGCAACGCGATATTCACAACCGGCTGAAACAAACGATAACCCATACGGCTGAAGCATCTGGTGCAACCGCTGAAATCGAAATCACCAGCATGACGCCCGTTACATACAACGATCCGGCTTTAACCGAAAAAATGGTAAGCAGTTTAGTGAAAGCGGCTGGTGAAAAAAATGTTGTTCGTATTCCGGCTGTAACCGGAGCAGAAGACTTTGCTTTTTATCAACAGAAAGTACCCGGCTTTTTCTTTTTTGTAGGCGCGTGCCCTCCGGAAACTGATCCATCGAAAGCACCATCGCATCATACACCCGATTTCATGATGGACGAGCGCGGCATGCTAACCGGATTGAAAGGTATGCTGAACCTCACCCTCGATTACATGTTCATGTCTAAAAAATAATTTCGAATCCGCCACGACCATGAAATACTATCGAACCGCAGTAATGCTTTTACTTTTCATTGGTAGTAGTGGTGCTGTAAGGGCTCAAGCAAAAAAAATTTCTGCCACTAAAAATGCAGTAATCAAATTTGCTGAACAGCGGCAGCAAGAGTTGATCAACCTGAGTGATGAAATCTGGGCACACGCAGAAACTGCCTTGAAAGAAACCAAGTCATCCAAGGCACTTGCGGATTATGCGGAAGCAAAAGGTTTCAGGGTAACACGCGGTGTCTCTAACATGCCCACTGCTTTTGTTGCTGAGTTTGGAGAAGGCAAACCCATCATCGGCATTATGGGCGAGTACGATGCCCTTCCGGGAATTTCACAGCAGACAACACCAACCAAAGCAGCGCTTAAGCCGGGAGCTGGTGGTCATGGCTGTGGTCATAATCTGTTTGGCGTTGGAAGTCTGGGAGCAGCCATCGCCATCAAAGAATTACTTCAGCAGGGAAAATTAAAAGGCACTATTCGTTTCTATGGAACGCCTGCCGAAGAAGCCGTTGGTGGAAAAGTATACATGGCGCGTGATGGACTCTTCAACGATCTGGATGTTTGCCTTGACTGGCATCCGGATGTAGAGATTGCAGCCAACACACAAAGCTCGCAAGCGATGATCGACTTCACCGTAACGTTTACGGGTAAAGCCGCTCATGCCGCTGCCGATCCGTGGAACGGCAAGAGTGCGTTAGACGGACTCGAACTTTTTTTGCATGGCGTAAACATGCTGCGCGAACACGTAAGGCCCAGCGTACGCATGCACTACGTCATTCAATCCGGAGGTGATGTGCCGAATGTTGTTCCGGAATATGCCAAGGTTTGGATGTGGGTGCGCGATAGTAAGCGCGATGGTGTTGAACAGGTTTTTTTGCGCGTCAGGGAAATTGCCAACGGTGCGGGTATGATGGCCGGTGTAGAATCGACCGTTACGGTTCAAACCGGTGACTACGAATTGCTGGTGAACCTGAAAGGTGCCGAAGCACTTCAGAAAAACCTGGAGATACTAGGCCCCATCGTTTATACGGCTGAAGAAATTTCCTTCGCCAAAAAAATTCAGGAAGAAAGTGAAGTGCCTCAAACCGGATTGAACGGTGCAATCCATCCGCTTAAACCAACCCGCAAGGATCCCGACAATGGTTCTACCGATGTGGGCGATGTAAGCTGGGTTGTGCCTGAAATTTCGCTGGTTGTTACAACGGCCCCGATAGAAGCACCGTGGCACTCGTGGGCCGTAGTAGCATGTGGTGGTATGTCTATTGGGCATAAAGGAATGATCTATGCTACAAAAGCGCTGGCCATGACAATGGTGGATCTCTTTGAACAAGAACAGCTTCGAAAAAATATTCGCTCCGAGTTTGAAGAACGCAGAGCCGGCCATGTACTAAAGCCTTACATACCCGATGGGCCTCCTCCAATTCCGGCAGAGTAAGCCTTCTCAATGTACCATCCATTGCCAAATTCTCGGTTCATAAAACTCAAAATTCACTAGATTTGAACCCGGCAATCTATTGTGGGTTGCTGTTTTAACCAGAAGCTTTCATCATGTGGAATAGACTTGCCGAAGGGATCATTCGCTACAGGCTGCTCTTCATCATCCTGATCAGTATTATCACCGTATTCATGGGCTATAAGGCAACCACCGTAACCATGAGTTACGACTTTGCCCGCACCGTGCCCCCCAACGATCCGGATATGGTGTTCCTCAATAATTTTAAGGATCAGTTCGGAGAAGACAGTAACATCATCGCCATCGGCATGAAAGACAGCGCTGTCTACACGCTTAACAATTTTGAAGCGCTGCGTGAGCTAACCAATAACATCCGGAAAATTACGGGTGTAACCCAGGTAGTATCCCTGCCGATTCTTAAAATGATTTCGAAAGATACGGCCAACTCAAAATTCTACTTCTCCAATATTTTTCCGGATAAGATCAATTCACAAGCCGAGCTGGATAGTCTCCTGACCGTGATGATGGGACAAAAAGTATATGCCGGGCAACTGATTAACGAGAAGAATGGAGCCTTGATGATGCTGGTTTCTGTGCAGAAGGAAGTGATGAACTCCATCAAGCGTGAGGGCATGACGGAAGAACTGCTTACTGTCGGTAAAACATTTGAAGAAAAAACAAACATCGAACTTCGCTATGCGGGCTTGCCGTTCATTCGAACCATCGTGGCCAAAGCGTTGAAGCGCGAGATGAATATTTTTCTGATCGCCTCGGCAGTGGTTACCGGTCTTATCATGTTTGTTTTCTTCCGTTCATTCCGAGCCGTACTTTTTTCCATGATTATCATTGGCATTCTGGTAGTCTGGACACTTGGAACACTTGGTATTTTTGGCTTTCAGATCACCTTACTCAGCGGACTTATTCCACCTGTAATTGTAACGATTGGTATTACCAATGCCATCTACCTGCTCAACAAGTATCACCTGGAGTTCGCCAAAACAAAAAACAAACTGGACGCCATCACCATTGTGGTAAGAAAAATGGGGCTGGCCATGTTCCTGACAAACCTTACGGTGGCCATTGGTTTCTTAACCCTACTTTCGACTGACATCACAATTCTACGTGAGTTTGGTATTGTAGCAGGGTTGAATATTCTGGCGCTGTTCTTTGTGTGCCTCATTATGATACCCAGTGTTTTTTCGTGGCTGCCCGTGCCAACCGAAAAGCACCTGCGCCATTTGAACTTTCGGATCATGGGTAAATTCCTGGAACTCATCGATGTACTGGTGCACCGTCATCGTGTGTATATTTATGTGGCTTCGGTTGTCATCGCTGTTGTCTCGGTTTATGGCATCTGGCAACTTCGTTCGGTATCGTTTATGGTAGATGATGTGCCGGAGGAAAGCCAGGTGAAAAAAGATTTGAAATTCTTCGAAGCCAACTTCAGCGGAATTATGCCGCTTGAAATTGTTATTGATTTCAAAACGAAAAAGCGAAGACCCGTAATGGATGTAAAAAACCTTGCGATGGTCGATGAGTTTGAAAAATTTCTCGACTCCATCACCGTGATGTCGCGCCCGGTTTCGTTGCTTAGTTTTGTTAAGGCATCCAAGCAGGCATTCTATAATAACAATCCTGACCGGTTTACGCTGCCGAATAAGAATGAAGGCGCCTTTATTCTGCGCTACATGAAAAACAGCGACTTGCTGCGAAGTGCCAGCGCTGACTCCGTAAAGCGCGATGCTCAAAAGCTCAAGACCGATTCGATTGCCCGCACCAACAGCAAAGGAATTTTAACTTCGTTTGTGGACTCCACCTTTACCAAGATGCGCATCTCCTGCCAGATTGCAGACATTGGCTCCGTTAAACTAGACTCGCTGGTGCATACGGTAATTGAACCTCAGATGAATGCGATCTTTGTCTCCACCGAAAAAGATTCTATTGTAACCTCCATTACAGGCTCAACAAAAATCTTCATAAAGGGAAATAAATTTCTGGTGGCTAACCTGAAAGAAAGTTTGATTCTGGCCGTGTTGCTCATCACGCTTTCTATGGCGTTTCTGTTTGCCAACGTGCGCATGATCATCATCTCGCTTGTTCCGAATGTGCTGGCGCTGATGATTACTGCAGGCCTCATGGGATTTTTTAATATTCCGCTAAAGGCAAGTACTGCCTTGATCTTCAGCATTACCTTCGGCATATCGGTTGACAACTCCATTCGTTTTCTGGCCAAGTATCGGCAGGAAATTTTATCGAACGGCTTTTTCATTCCCGTTGCTGTGAGCGAAAGCGTTCTGGAAACCGGCAAGAGTATCATGTATACTTCCATCGTGTTGTTTGCAGGGTTTATCATCTTCGCGTTCTCATCCTTTGGTGGAACCCACGCACTCGGAGTTTTAACCTCCATCACGTTAGTCATTTCCATGTTCACCAACCTGATCCTGCTACCTGCCCTGATCATGACATTCGACAAACCCAGGAAGAACAAGGGTGATCATCTTCCAATCGATGATTTCGACTCCAGCTTCTATGGCGAGCATGAAGACGAAGAGATCGACCTCAACAAAATCAAAATTCATAACCGGCATTCGGCCGCGGAATAAGTCCGAAGTCGGGAAGTCCGAAAAGTCCGGGAGTCAATGGCATTTCATTTAGACTTTTCGGACTTCCGGTCTTTCGGACTATATGACTCCCCAACCTGTTCGGACTTCCCGACTTTTCAAATATCTTTGCGCTCTTATCGAAACACCAATAGGTTAGTTCCCAGGTCATGGCAGGAAAGTACAACGAGTTTAAAGAGCTGAGTTTTGCGAAAGTCGCGGATGAAATCCTCGATTTCTGGAAGAAAGAAAAGGTTTTTGAAAAATCCGTAACCAACCGTGAAGGCGCCCCTTCCTTCACGTTTTATGAAGGTCCGCCATCGGCCAACGGTACGCCCGGCATTCACCACGTAATGGCGCGTACTGTTAAAGACATTTTCTGCCGGTACAAAACCCTGCAGGGTTTACAGGTAAAACGCAAAGGCGGCTGGGACACACACGGGCTGCCCGTAGAACTTCAGGTTGAAAAACAGCTTGGCATAACCAAAGATGACATCGGCAAAAAGATTTCGATTGAAGACTACAACAAGAAGTGCCGCGAAACGGTGATGATGTACAAAGATCAGTGGGACGACCTAACCCTGAAAATGGGCTATTGGGTAGACCTGGATGCTCCCTACATCACCTACGAAAAAGAATACATTGAATCACTCTGGTGGCTGCTGCGGAAAATGTATGACAAGAAATTGTTGTACAAAGGCTATACGATCCAGCCGTACTCGCCTGCTGCCGGTACCGGATTGAGTTCGCACGAATTGAATCTGCCCGGTTGTTACAAGGATGTAAAGGATACCTCCATTGTGGCGCAGTTTAAGGTGAAGAACGATTCGAAATCTTCTTTCCTGTTTTCGAAACCGACAGGCGATGTTTTCATCCTCGCGTGGACCACAACTCCGTGGACACTTCCATCGAACACAGCATTGACCATCGGTGAGAAGATCACGTACGTTCAGGTAAATACGTTCAATTCGTACACACACAAACCCATCAGTGTAATATTGGCGAAAGATCTCTGCGGAAAATATTTCTCCGAAAAGAATAAAGACCTGAAGATCGAAGACTACAAGGCAGGAGATAAAGCCATTCCATATCAGATCGTTCAGGAGTTTTCCGGAAAACAATTAGTTGGCGTTCGCTATGAACAACTCATGCCATACGTTCAACCGCTTTATGATGCCGACAAAGCTTTTCAGGTAGTAGCCGGTGACTTTGTTACTACCGAAGATGGTACCGGTGTGGTGCATACTTCGCCAACTTTCGGTGCCGATGACTTTAGGGTGGCCAAACAAAATGGCATTCCTCCACTTACCGTAAAAGACGAACTCGATAATGAAGTTCCCACGGTTGATAAGAAAGGGAAATTCATTTCCGCCATTGGCGAAAAACTGAAAGAAGGTGTGGCGAAGTTCAACATCAAAACACATAAACCACTTGGTGCCGATGATTTCTTCGTGAAGAATTATACCAATGAAGATGAGACACACGCGGATTACAAGAACACCGATGTAATCATCTCCATCATTCTCAAGGAAGAAAATAAAGCGTTTAAAGTAGAAAAGTATGAACACACGTACCCGCACTGCTGGCGTACGGATAAACCCGTGTTATACTATCCGCTGGATTCCTGGTTCATCAAAACCACTGCGTTGAAAGACAAAATGGTGGAGCTGAACAAAACCATCAACTGGAAACCTGAATCAACGGGTACAGGTCGTTTTGGAAACTGGCTTGAGAATCTTGTCGACTGGAATTTATCGCGCTCACGGTATTGGGGAACACCACTGCCGATCTGGAGAACAAAAGACGGCAAGGAAGAAATCTGCATCGGCTCTATTGCCGAACTTGATGCCGAAGTAAAGAAGGCCCAGCTTGCAGGAGTTCTAAATTCTAAATTCAATATTCTAAATGCTGATTTCGATTTGCACCGTCCGTACGTGGATGACATTATCCTGGTAAGTTCCAAAGGCGAACCGATGTACCGCGAGTCTGATCTGATTGACGTTTGGTTTGATTCCGGGGCGATGCCGTATGCACAGTGGCACTTTCCGTTCGAGAATAAAGACGTATTCGAAAAAAATTATCCGGCCGATTTCATTGCCGAAGGTGTTGACCAGACACGCGGATGGTTCTTCACGCTTCATGCCATCGCTGCCTTGATCAGTGAAAGCAGCGATGAAGTACAGGCCGTAAACAAGAAAGTAAGCAACCAGGGTGTCGCGTTCAAAAACGTAATTTCTAACGGCCTTGTGCTCGACAAAAGTGGAAACAAGATGTCGAAGAGCAAAGGCAACGTGGTGAACCCCTTTGAAACCTTAGCGAAGTATGGGCCGGATGTAGTGCGCTGGTACATGATCGAAAATGCACCACCATGGGATAACCTCAAGTTCGACTTCGATGGTATCACCGAAGTACAACGCAGATTTTTCGGAACACTCCAAAACACGTATTCATTCTTTGCGCTCTACGCCAACATTGATGGCTTTGTAAAAGACGAAATGAACAACGTTCCGTACAGTAAACTCACTCACCTGGATCGTTGGATTATCTCCAAACTTCAAACCCTGGAAGCTGAAGTAACGAAAGCATACGAAGAGTACGAACCCACACGCGCTGCCCGTGCCATCCAGGATTTTGTGAACGATCACTTATCGAACTGGTACGTTCGCCTGAACCGGAAACGTTTCTGGAAGGGCGAGATGAGCGAAGACAAGAAAGCAGCCTACGAAACATTGTATGAATGTATCATGGTTGTAGGCCAGCTCATGGCACCGATCGCCCCATTCTTCAGCGAATGGATGTACCGTAACCTTACGGAAAACATTCGCGATGCGGCCATTAAAAACAAAACGCCATTGCGCCACATCTCCGTTCACCTTACTGACCTGGCAACACCCGAAAGTAACCGCGTAGATGTTGAGCTGGAAAAATCAATGGAGTATGCGCAACGCATTTGTTCGTTGGTTCACTCCATTCGAAAAAATGCCAGGATCAAAGTACGCACACCGCTTCAGCGTATTCTTCTTCCGGTGTTGGACGAGGCTTTCGCCAACCGAATCAAATCCGTAGAAGAAATTATTCTGGCCGAAGTAAACGTAAAATCCATCGAATACATGGATGATACTTCGGGCGTGGTGGTGAAGAAAGTAAAACCGAACCTGCCAAAATTAGGTAAGCAGTACGGTGTAAAGATGAAAGAAGTATCGGCTGTTATAACCGCATTCACAAAAGAAGATATCAGTGCCATCGAAAAGCAAGGCAAACTTTCCAAAGGAGGTTTTGATCTTGTGTTGGAAGATGTGCTGATTTCATCCGAAGATATTCCAGGCTGGTCGGTAGCCACCGAAGCCGGCATTACCGTGGCATTGGATGTAACGCTTACAGACGAACTGAAGAAAGAAGGCATTGCCCGCGACTTTGTAAATCGTGTACAAAACCTTCGCAAAGATATGGGCCTTGAAGTATTGGATAAGATCGGGATTGAAGTGGAAAAAGTTGAAGTAGCAACCGCTGCCCTCACCGAATTTAAAGATTACATCAGCACCGAAACACAAGCCCTCAGTTTAGAGTTAAAAGAAAAACTGGCCGATGCTACCGCGGTAGATATGGACGAGTTTATGTTGAACGTGAAAATTAGTGTGAAAAAATAAAATTAGTCCACAGTCGATAGTCCATAGTCCACGGTAGCGTACGATCGACTATAGACTATCGAACCATGGACCGAAGAATACAATGAAAGTATATAAGTATTTCCTCCTGGCTGTTCTCGTCATCATCATCGATCAAACTTCGAAGTTGCTGGTGCATCACTACATGTATTTGCATCAGGAGATTACCATACTCGGCAACGAGCAATTCGGATTTAAACTTCACTATTTGCTAAATCCGGGAATGGCTTTTGGTATCCGTTGGAATAATGAATTCGGAAAGCTTGCCTTAACGGTGTTTCGCATTGCTGCGATGATTGGCATTGGCTACTACCTGGTGCGTATGGCGGCAAAAAACGCACATCCCGGATTTCTCTGGTGCATGGCCCTGATTCTGGGAGGGGCTGTTGGCAATGTTATCGACAGTACTTTTTATGGAGTATTCTTGCAAAATCATCCTGCCAATTCACCTACACCGTGGTTTCATGGACAAGTAATCGATATGCTCTTCTTTCCGCTGTTTGATTTTACCTGGCCTGATTGGGTTCCGGCTTTAGGCGGAGACGATTTCCTGTTTTTTAGCCCGGTGTTTAACATTGCCGATTCTTCTATCTTCATTGGAGTTGTTATTATTCTTCTGTTTCAACGGAAGTTCTTTGGCCTGCACACAGACGAGTCTGCGATAACCGATCCGATGTCAACTGAAATTTCTACTCCCGAAATCCGTCAGGAAAATTCTGTAGCAGACAATTCAAAAAAGACAAATGAAGAGTCTGAACAATACTCGCAAGGTTAACCCGTAACGCATTCCATAAAACTCCTGCTCCACTTATACTACTAAGCGTTAGCCAAATTCATTATTCTTCTTACTTTTAGGCCGATAACTTTAAACCTAAAAGGAATTACTACAATGAGTTTGTTTGTTCGAAAATCTTTAGATGCGTTGTTGGCTCAAGCCGATGACTCTGAAAAAGGACTAAAGCGCACCCTGGGTGCCGCCAATCTCGTGGCGCTGGGAATTGGTGCCATAATTGGCGCTGGTTTATTTGTGCGCACCGCTGCTGCCGCCAGTGAAGCTGCCGGTCCTGCTGTACTACTCTCTTTCATCGTTGCTGCCATTGGTTGCGCTTTCGCAGGATTGTGTTATGCCGAATTTGCCTCGATGATACCAGTTGCCGGAAGTGCCTATACTTACGCCTATACAACCATGGGCGAATTTCCTGCATGGATTATTGGTTGGGCCTTAGTGCTGGAGTATGCCTTGGCAGCAGCCACTGTATCCATCGCTTGGAGCGAATACCTGAATAAACTCTTGGATGGTAGTATACCCTACGAATGGTGCCACTCGCCATTTGAAACATCAGCAGCAGGTGTAACGGGAATTATGAACCTGCCTGCACTTCTTATTCTTCTGCTGCTTACCATGGTGCTGATCAAAGGCACAAAAGAATCTGCAACCTTAAATGCGATCATTGTATTTGTGAAAGTAGCCATTGTGTTGTTGTTCATTGCCATCGGATGGAGCTTTATCAATCCAGAAAACTACACGCCATTCTTTATTCCGGAAGGAACTCCTGGTCATGATAGCTGGAATGAATGGGGTTATGGTGGTGTGTTTGGTGGTGCTGCCATTGTGTTCTTTGCTTTCATTGGCTTTGATGCGGTATCCACAGCCGCGCAGGAAGCCAAGAATCCTAAGCGCGATATGCCTATCGGCATCCTGGGTTCTTTATTGGTTTGTACTATTCTTTACATTCTCTTCTCGTATGTACTAACCGGTGTAGCCCCCTGGCAGGAATTTAAAACCGCGGGTAAAGAGGCATCGGTTGCCTATGCCATCGAAACCTATATGCATGGTTATGGCTGGCTGGCCAAATTAATTTCGGTAGCCATCCTGGCCGGATTCTCGTCAGTAATTCTGGTGATGTTGATGGGGCAGTCGCGTGTATTTTACTCCATGTCGAATGATGGATTGGTACCCAAAGTATTTTCTGAATTGCACCCCACTTTCCGCACACCATACAAGTCAAACATGATCTTGTTTGTATTTGTTGGATTGTTCGCAGCGTTTATTCCTGGCGATGTAGCCGGAGACTTAACCAGCTTTGGTACACTCTTCGCCTTTGTGCTGGTATGTGCTGGCGTTTGGGTAATGCGGGTTAAAAATCCTGAGCTTGTTCGTCCGTTTGCTACACCACTGGTGCCACTTGTACCGATCTTAGGTATGTTAGTTTGTGGTGCGCTGATCGTTTCATTGGATGCTGACACCTTGAAAATTGCTTTCGCCTGGATGGCAGCCGGATTGGTTATTTACTTCGGCTACAGCAAATCTCACAGTCATTTGCAGAACAAGAAGTAGTATAAGTCGATCACAAAAAAAAGACTCATCGCCAAAAGCGATGAGTCTTTTTTTTACTAGTTACGTTTCTCCCTGATTTCACCGATCAATATCTGCGAACATCTGCGAGATCAGCGGGAAAAAGTTTTAGTTCTAGAATTGCTCCAGGTGCGAGAAGAAAAAGTTTCCTTCAATTTCAGCATTAGCATCGCTGTCTGAACCATGGATGGCATTGGCCTCGATTGATTTCGCGAACAGGTTACGGATTGTACCCGCCTCAGCTTTCTTCGGATCAGTAGCACCGATCAGCTTACGAAAATCTTCCACTGCATTAGCCTTCTCCAGAATCATTGGAATGATCGCCCCAGACGACATGTAATCACACAGGTCTTTGTAAAACGGACGCTCTCTGTGAATGGCATAAAACTCACCTGCACGCTCCGGTGTAAGTTTGGTTTTTTTAATTGCCACAATGCGAAAACCAGCCTCCTCAATCATTTTAGTAATCGCTCCGGAATTTCCCGCGCCCACCGCATCGGGTTTTAACATCGTAAAAGTTCTGTTTGTTGCCATAGTATTAGTTTGTAGTTATTCGTCTTCTGCATTAACCTCGTTGCGAGGCATTCTGTAAACGGCCGCAAAAATAGGGAAAAAGTCCACAGTCCGCAGGCGGCTGTCCGTGGTTTTCCCAAAAAAGAATACTTTCTGCAGCCAATCTTTTACCGCTGATGGCCAGCGGGCTGCTGTGGACTCTAATATTTTTTATTCATTTTTGCCCCTTACTTTACTTTGGCTCATGCTGAACATACGGGCATTTAGTGAATATTTAAGCCAGCCGCGCAAGGCGGTAATCGTTACCCATGTAAAACCCGATGCCGATGCATTGGGTTCTTCGCTGGGGTTGGCAGGATTTCTGAAAAAGAAAGGGCACAGCGTACAGGTAATTACGCCTACCGATTACCCCGACTTTCTTACCTGGATGCCCGGCAATAACGAAGTGCTCGTCTTTCAAAAAGATAAACCACAGTTCGCACAAGCTAAAATTGCAGCGGCCGACATTGTTTTTTGCCTGGACTTTTCAAGCTTGGCCCGGATAAACGAGTTAGGCGAAATGGTGCGACAATCCAGTGCTAAGAAAGTACTGGTCGACCACCACCTGGAGCCCGAGAAGTTTGCCGATTTTGAACAGTGGGATGGCACCGCAGCCTCCACCGCTGAATTAATTTTTCTTTTGATCGATGAACTTGGTGAGACCAACCTGATTGACGCCAGTATTGCCGATTGCTTATACGCAGGCATCATGACCGACACCGGAGGCTTTCGTCATTCGAATACCAACTACAAAGTATTTCAGATCGCCTCGGTACTGGTGGCACTTGGAGCCAACCCGGCAAAAGTATCGAAACTCATTTACGATACTAACTCGCTTGACCGGCTGCGCCTGATGGGCTATGTGCTGAGTGAAAAACTGAAAGTGTTGCCCGAGTATAACACTGCATACATGGTACTAAGCAGCGAAGAGATCAAACGCTTCGGTTCTCAAACGGGCGACACCGAAGGGCTTGTTAACTATGGTCTGTCCATTAAGGGAATAAAACTTTCGGTGATGATTTCCGATCGCAAAGAAAACATAAAACTATCGTTCCGGTCGCTGGGAAATTTTTCGGTAAACGAATTAGCCCGAAAACATTTTGAAGGTGGCGGTCATCGAAATGCCGCAGGTGGTCAAACCCACTTAAGCCTGGAACAAACACTTTCCAAATTTCTGGCGCTGCTGCCCGAGTATCGGGAACAACTTCTGGCCAACGAAAATTAAACCTGTAACCAATTCCAACTTTATAACTTTAATACTTGTCTAACATGAACATGTCAAAAATTGCCAACGTGATGATCGGGTTGCTGCTGCTTACTGCGGCAGCGTGTACGGATTCAGAAAAAGTAACTCAAAATGGTTTTAAGTTCAAGCTGCTAAAAGCTGGCGATGGCGTAGTGCCGGTTAAAGATCAGATTCTGGTCTTCGATTACGAACTGAAAGACTCCAAGGATTCCGTTTGGCACAATACCGTAACCGATGGCATGCCTTCTGCGGTTATGATTGCCGACACCAGCATGATCAAAAACGAAAACGGAATTGTGCAGATGTTCCGCATGCTTTCCATTGGCGATAGCGTAGCCTTTAGTATGCCCATAAAAAAATTCTTCAGTGACGTTATCGGACAACCCGCACCACCATCGGTAGATACTACACGTACTATTTTCTATGCCATGAAAGTTACCAACATTATGGCCATGGAAGAATTCAAAACCTTTCAATCCAGCATGATGGAGAAAAAGGTAGAAGGTCAAAAAAAGAAGGATGATGAACTCATTGTAAAGTACCTGGCCGATAACAACATTAAAGCACAACAAGATACCAGCGGCATTCACTATGTGATCCACAGCAGCAACGGTGGCGCAAAACCAACGGCCGAAAATTGTGTTGAAGTAAACTATGCTGGAAAATTCCTGAAAGACGGTATGCCGTTCGATAGCAACCCACGCATGGCATTCCCGCTCACGGGTGTTATTCGCGGATGGACATTGGGCATTCCGATGTTGGGTGTTGGCGACTCAGCCACGTTCTATATTCCTTCGGGATTAGCCTATGGCCCGCAAGGTTATCCGGGTGCTATCCCTCCGGATGCCATTTTGATTTTTGATGTCAGGTTGCTGGGCATGGGCGCTGGTTACGACCGCGCCACACAGAGCTGTAAATAAATTTTAATTGAAATACGTATGAAAAAAGTGAAAGGATTATTGTGGTTGGCGCTTGT
>Ga0315910_10000297_pt1 | contig 53272 bp, 43 predicted proteins | sample EdamamesoilMG_FD_204470 | JGI IMG/M metagenome (GOLD analysis project Ga0315910, IMG submission 204470) | Garden soil microbial communities collected in Santa Monica, California, United States - Edamame soil | ecosystem: Environmental > Terrestrial > Soil > Garden | place: USA: California... | reverse complement strand
CGTGATGGAAGGCGCCGTCGACCCGCTGATCGAAGCGCTGACTGCCCACCATCAGGCGGCGCTCCTCGAGAGCCAGCGCGAGGACAACGCATGATCCTGACGGCGAGCACCCATGCCGACGCGCTGCTCTGCGCGCTCGTGCTCGCGCCGACGGCGTTCTCGCGCAATCGTTTCTTCCAGCTCTTCGAGCAACCGGAGCTTCGCCGCGTCCGGCGCCGGGCGACGCGCGTCCGCGGCATCCTGCGCCAGCTCGCAGGCGGCGCCGAGGTGACGGGCGAGATCGAGCTCGCCGACGGACGCCGCATGCTGCGTTTCCGCGTGCCGTCGCTCGGGCTCTCACGCACCGCCGCGCTCTCCGAGCTCGAGGCGGCCACGCTGCGCTTCGCGCTCGCGCGGACGCAGAAAAAGAGCCCGGAACCCGCCGATCGCGCCCTGGTCGAAGCCGCGCTCCAGCGGCTCGACGCGGCCGGCGCCGGGCCGATCGCCCCGCCGGACACGCTCAGCGTCGACTGACCGGCTGGGGCTGGTTTCAACGGCGGTTCCGCCGATTGTTCGACGAACAGGGGACGGCGCGCACACTCATGAGCATGGACGTCCGCTTGGTGCTCGCCGCATGGATCCTCGGCGTGCTCGGTGCAGGGTGTGGCGGGCAGTCGACCGCCGACGAAGGAACGGGCGGCGTGGGCGCGTCCGGCGGCTCCGGCGGCGTGGGCGCGTCCGGCGGCTCCGGCGGCGTGGGCGCATCCGGCGGCTCCGGCGGCTCCGGTGGTATGGGCGCGTCGGGCGGTTCCGGCGGCTCCGGCGGCTCCAGCTCCGCCGGCTCGGCCGGAACGGCCCCGGAGGAGTGCCCACCGACGGCACCGACCTGCGTCCCCAGTTGTGCGGTCGAAGCCGCCAGCACCTCGCCGATCTGTGACAACGCCCGCTGGGCCTGTCCTCCACCCAGCTTGCTGCTCACGATGTGCCCGGCGGAAAGCTGCGCGCGCGAAGCCGGCTACTGCTGCAATCCGACGACTGGCGAAAGCTTTCGCACCGAATGCGGGACGGACGGCCTCCGCCTTCCCTGCCCGGACGGTGCCGAACGGCGCGCGGGCCCCTACCCCGGGTGCTTCCCCGAAGCGGAAGGTGTGAGCAGCTGCGGAGAGCTCGACGGAAGAGCGTGCCCGTCCGAGGAGTACCGGTGCCACGATCCGGGGCGTTGCACCTGGGTGTGCGACTGTGCGCGAGACGCGGAAGGCGACCTCGCGTACCAATGTGGTGTGCTGCTCTGCTGACGCGCGGGCTCTGTCGGTCAGGAGCGATGCACGGCAGCGACGACCGCTTCGAAGGCAGCTGACTCGGCGTCGCTGACGGCCGGCGCCCGTTCGCCCGAGAACGGCAGCGAACGCGACGGCTGGCGGTCGAGCTTCGGAGCAGGGAGGACGGCGTGCTCGAGCGCGCCGATGCGGCCTTCGGCGCCCGCGAAGAGCGCAGTGAGATCGGGGCCGGTGGCGCGACGAGGCGCGGGCCGTAGCTTTAGGCACTCGCCGGACGAAAGCCGTGCGGAGAGACCTGCGAGGCGCTGTTCGACCGGATCCTCCAACGGATCGCGCGTGCCGGGCAGACCGAGCTCCACCAACCGTGAAAGGGGCATGTCCGATGGCGCCTCGAGCGCGAGCGTGCGACCCGCCATGCGAAGGTGACGCTCGAGCTCGCCGATGGTCGTCGCCGCGGACGCGCGGACCAGCCCCGACTCTTCGTCGATGGAAACGGGTGCGACGTCACCGGGGCTCTCGTCCTCGCGCCGGTCAGTCGCGCGCCCGGCAGCACCGCCGAGCGGCGAAGCCGGACAGAGGATTCCGGCCGGATCCCAGGCGCGCTTCAGCGCTCGGAGCGCGGCCAGGCCGCCCGAGCCGAGCTCCCCTTCGAGCACCTCGGCGCGGAGCTGCCCCACGCCGTGGTGGTGGCTCACTGTCCCGCCCGCTTCGAGCGCCGCCTCGAGCGCGTCGCGCCACGCCGTCCGGTGCAGGGCTTCGGCATCGGCCGAACGCGAGGTACCGATGAAGGTGAAGTAGATGCTGCAACCGTCGGGGTACGCGTGCGAGAGATGCGCCATCACGAGGACATGACGGCCGAGCGCGTTGCGAACGCCGTGGTAGAGCCCCAGCATGCGAGACCAGGGTGCCGCGACCTCGAGCGTGTCGCTGAAAGCGCCGTGCCGGTACGCGCGCGATTGCTCGTAGCTCACGGCGTAGCGGCGCGCGAACCAGGTGCGCGCCAGTCCCTCGCCGAGCGCCGTGCCGCGCTCTTCGCGAGCGATGGCGCCCGCCGCCGCCGCATCCCCGGCCACGTCCGCCGTGCCGCCCTCGAACACCAGCACGAGCTTGCACGCCCGCATCACCGTGCGCTCGAGCAGACCGACCGCACCGTGGAGCAGCCGGGGAGCGCCGACCAGGCGCGTGACACCGACGTGGCGGTTCGGCTCGACCGGTCCGTCGGGTGACGGCTCGCTCGCCACGCGCTCGGTCGCACGCAGCAGCACCGAATCGAGCGGGTCGTAGAGCCGCGCCACCGCGGGACGGAGTCCGGACTGGTAGAGGCGGCGGAGCACGGCGAGGCCGGCCTCGATGTCGGGGAGCTCGAAAGCGCGGAAGGCGCGCGCCTCGGGCGCTCGGTGCAGCCGAAGCGCGAGCCGCGTCAGGATCCCGAGCGTGCCCTCGCTCCCGACGAGCAGGGGCAAGAGATTGAGCCCGCTGGGTCGACGCCGGAACGTCACGCTGGCGCCGGATCCGAGCACGCAATCGGCCCCGAGCAGCATGTCCTCGATCTTGCCGTAGCGCCCCGAGCACTGCCCGGCGCCGCGCGCAGCGACCCAACCACCGACCGTGGAGCAGAGGATGCTCGACGGAAAGTGACCGAGCGTCACGCCCTCGCGCGACAGCGCCTCCTCGAGAGGGAGGCCGAGCGCGCCGGGCCCCACGAAGAGCACGTCGCCCTGACGCTCGAAGCCGGCAAGCCGCTTCGTGTCCACGACCAGCGTTCTCGCGTCGGTCGTGATCGCGCCGCAGACGCCACTGCCGGCGCCGAAGGGGACGAGCGGGATACCCTCGGCTCGCGCGACGTCGACGATGACGGACACGTCGTCGGCCGTCTCGGGCCGCAGGATCGCCGCCGGGAGCTCGTCGGAGACGGCACGACCGTGCTGCACTTCGATCAGCCGCCGCTGCCAGAGGTCACGAGCACCCGCGATCCGATCGGGCAACGCCGTCGAGGCCTGTCGCGCAATCCGGCGCGGAAACGGCGAGAGCGCGGACGGGCCAGGCACCGAGCCAGGGTACGCGCTATCCTCGAGACGATGCGAGTGCCTTGCACCGAGCGGCGATGGACCGCCGGGCTGATCAGTATCGCTCTTCTTGCCTGTCAGCCCGACGCTCCGTCGGAACCAGCGGGGCCCGATCCGGCGCAAGGAGGAAGCAGCGGGGCGGGCGGAGGAGCCGGTGGGACCACGGGCGGAGCCGGTGGGACGAGCGGGGCCGGCGGCATGGCTGGATCGCTCGCCTCCGGGGGCGCGGGCGGTGGTGCGGGCTCGGGCGCCGCCACCGGAGGACAGGCTGGCGCCTCGAGCGCGGGCACGGGCGGAGAATCGGCGGGTGCCGGCGGCGCGTTCGCCGGAGCGGCAGGCGCGGCGGCCGCGGCAGGCGGCACGGCTGGCGATGGCGGCAGTGCCGGAGCGTCCGCCGGCGCGAGCGGCTCCGGTGCCGGCGCGAGCGGCGCACCCGGGACGACGTGGCACGCCGCCGTGGCCACCGCCGTCACCGACGCGATGCTCGCGAGCGAGTACTCGACGTGGAAGAGCCGCCACGCACAGACCTGCACCGACGGCAGCTGGGTGGTCAAGAAGGACGCCGGCTCGGTCGTCTCCGAGGGCATCGCCTACGGCATGCTGCTCTCCGCGGCTGCCGACGATCGCGCGCTCTTCGACGGACTCTGGAAGTACTACACCGATCATCTCGATCCGAACGGGCTGATGAACTGGGCGACCGGAGTCTGCGACCCCGCCGGCAACAACAACGCCAACGCGGCGACCGACGGCGACCTCGACGCGGCGATGGCCCTGATCCAGGCGGAAGCGCGCTGGCCGGGCAACGGTTACCTGGCTCTCGCGGAAGCCCTCGCGGAAAAGATCGTCACCTTCGAGACCGAGGTGTGCGACGGGCGCGCCATCCTCCGGCCGGGCGACGAGTTTGGCGGGTGCAGCGATACGTCGAGCCCGCGCATCAACCCGTCGTACTTCTCACCGGCCTACTATCGCGTCTTTGCGCGTTTGTTCAGCGCCCAGGCCGAGCGCTGGAACGCCCTCGTCGAGGGCACCTACGAGCTCTACCCGCTCTACCAGGCGCGCATGAGCGGCCTGGTACCGGACTGGAGCCAGATCGACGGCTCGGACTGGTACGGCGCCGGCTACTCGTACGACGCGTGTCGCACGCCGTGGCGGGTGATGGTCGACTACGCCTGGCACGGTGACCCACGGTCGCGGACGTTCCTCGAAAACGTCAACACGTGGGTGAGCGCCAACGGCCTCGTCGGCACGCACCCGAATAACAGCGCCTTCGTCGGTGCGCTCGCGCTCGCGAGCGCCGTGGATCAGGCGGCGCTCGACGCCGCGGTCACGACCTGGCTCGGCTCGGGCGGGGACGACATGCCGTATTTCCAGGGCACGCTCCGGGTCCTCTACCTCTACGCAGCAGGCGGCAAATTCCCGTCAGCGCTTTGACCGCGAAGAGGACGCCGCGCGTCGAGACGATTGTGACGCCGAACGCCCCGCACTAACCTCGGCCGCGATGATCCGAACGCTCCTGGCGATCCTCGCGACCTCGGTCGCCTGTGGCGGTGCGGAACCTCCACCCCGCACGGCCGACTCCGAAGCGTCGGTCGAAAAGAGCGACGCCGACGGCAACGCTGACCCGGCGACGAGCGACAGCGAAGGCTCGGAGGACTCCCCCACGGCGGAGCGCGCAGTGCCGAAGTGCGACGACGGCACGTGCACGCCTTGTGGTGACGCCCTCTGTCCCCGAGGTTGGTACTGCGACGAGAGCGCTCCGGGCGGCGCCGCTTGCGGGTGGCTGCCGGAGTGCGCCGAGAAGGCCAGTTGCTCGTGCGTCAAGAAGGCCTTCAAAGGCTGCACCTGCGAGGAAGAGTCCGGCAGTGCACACCTGACCTGCGGGTGACCCCGTGCCGGCGAACCCGATCGAAGAGGTGATCCGCGACCAGGTGGCGGCGAACCTGAGCGGCGTCGCGCATCGCGCCGCCTTCGCGAGCCACCGCGAACGGCTGACGGAGCACCTGCTCGCCCGCGCCGGCGACGGCAACTCGAGGCTTTGCCTGCTCGGCGCGGGAAACGGCAACGACATCGAGCTCGAACGGCTGCTCGAGCGCTATCGCGAGGTGCACCTCGTCGATCTCGACGCCACGGCGCTCCAGCGGGCCTCCCAACACATTTCCGGCGAGGCCGCGTCGCGCCTCGTGCGCCATGCCCCGGTCGACGTCTCCGGCGTGCTCGACCGGCTCGAGCGCTGGGCGCGGCTCGAGCTCACGCCGGAAGAGCTCGTCGGCCACGCCGAGTCCACCGCCCGCACGCTACAAAGCCTCCTTCCCGGCCCGTTCGAGGTGGTCGCCTCCACCTGCCTGCTCACGCAGATCCAACGTGCGCCCGTCGCGATCCTCGGTGACAAGCATCGTCTCTTCCAGGCAATCCGGCACACGCTGAGCGTCACGCACTTGAGGGTGCTTCACGCCCTCCTCGGGGCCGGCGGCAAGGCACTCCTCGTGAGCGACATCAGCGCCGACTCGATCACCAAGCTTCCCGACGCCGTCCCCGGGCAGAGTCTCGTGCCGCTGATCGCGGCTCTCGTACAGAAGGGAAGCGTCTTCCAAGTCGCGCAGCCGGAATTGCTCCGCGCGATGGCGAGAGATGATCCCGCGCTGTCGGTCGGGGCGACGCTGTCCCCACCGTTCGACGCCTGGCTCTGGGAGAACGGCCCCGGGAACCGCTTCCTCGTCTACGCGATGGAGCTCGAGCGGCGGTGACGACGGCTCATGACCGCCTTTCCCGAACGCTCGAGATCGGGCGCCGCTCGGTGCCGACGTTCTTCTACGGGACGGCGTGGAAAGAAGACGCCACGGAGCGGCTGACGAGCCAGGCGCTGGCGGCCGGCTTTCGCGCCATCGACACGGCGAACCAGCGCCGCCACTACGTGGAGGCCGGCGCCGGCGCCGCGGTCGCCGCCGCCGTGGCGCGAGGAAGCGTCACCCGAGCGGAGTTGTTCCTGCAGACGAAGTTCACCCACGTCGACGGCCAGGACGAGCGGCTCCCGTACGACCGGCATGCCGAGCCCCGGAGCCAGGTGATGCAGTCGTTCGCGAGCTCGCTCGAGCACCTCGGCACCGACTACGTGGACTCGTACGTGTTGCACGGGCCGACGACCCGGCGCGGCCTCGCCGCCGCGGACCGCGACGTGTGGCAGGCGATGACCGAACTGGAGCGCGCGGGTCGGGTGAGATTTCTCGGCGTCAGCAACGTCGGCCTCGACCAGCTCGAGGCGCTGTGCGAGCTCGCCGGCACGGCGCCGGCGTTCGTGCAGAACCGCTGCTACGCGTCGCGCGGCTGGGACCGCGAGATCCGGCGTTTCTCGGCCCGCCATTCGATCCGTTATCAGGCGTTCTCGCTCCTCACCGCCAACGGCGCGGCGCTGCGCGACCCTCGGGTGGTACGCCCGGCGCGCCGTATCGGCGCGACGCCGGAGCAAGTCGTGTTTCGCTTCGCGCTCGACGTCGGCATGCTCCCGCTGACCGGCACCTCGAGCGAAAAGCACGCGGTCGCGGACCTCGGTGTCTACGACCTCCCGCCGCTGAACGACGCCGAGATCGAGGCGATCGACGGGCTCGGCACGCCCTCGACGTAGGTTCGGCGCGTACGGCGGGGCTGGCCGTTACGGCTTTTGCGCCAGCACGATCAGCCGCGGGGAGAGCTCGCCGAAGAAGACCCCGGGCGTCGAGACGCGGCCGCTCGCCTCCGTCACGCGGAACCCCACCTCGTGAAGGAGCTTGCCGAGCTCGTGCAGGGAGTACAGGCGGATCGAATACGTGCACTCGCGCGAGCGCCCATCGTCGAAGATCACGGATCGCTTCACGCGGAGGCGGCTGGAGATGAAATCGACGTTCATGTCATCCATGCAAACGCACGAATCACCCTCGTACCAGAGCTGGCTCGGTGAATAGGTCGCGGCAAAGTCGCGATTGGCCACGTCGATGAGAAACATGCCGCCCGGCTTGAGCGCGCGGAACACGCGCTCGGCGACAGCAAGGTTCTTCTCTTCCTCGAAGTACCCGAAGCTCGTGTTCCAGCAGTAAACGCCGTCGAACATGGCTTCGAACGCCATCTCGCGCATGTCACCCTGCAGGAAATTGATCTTCTGATCGCGCTCCTGCGCGACGTCGGCGGCGAGCGCGAGCTGATAGACGGAAAGATCGTATCCCACGACGCCGTAGCCGCGCGATGCGAGCTCGACGGAGTGGTGACCCGCCCCACAGCCGAGGTCGAGCACGACGCCGCCCTTGGCGACGCCGAGCGACTCCTCGATGAAGTCCACTTCGCGAGCCACCTGCTTGTCGGTGAGCCGTGGGATGGCGCGCGTGAAGTCTTCGCCGAAGATGTCCTCCCACCAGGGGCGCTTCAACGTTCGGCGAGCGCGGGGGCGGGCCGAATCCGAGCGGCGTGGCGGTTGTGGGCCGCGCCGCGGCGGAGGGGGCGGGGTCGGGGGCGAGGGCTGCTTCGCTTCCGCTGCGGCCGCAGCCCGTTGCGCGTTGGCCAGTGAGCTTGCTTCAGCGTCGGGAAAATCCGGCGGGATCGAGAGCGCGTCGTCGCGACCGAGCTCGGCCACGGCGGGTTCCTCCGCCTTCTCGGCGCTGCTCGCTGCGGACGCCGCGGCGACGGCCTTGCCTTCTTGCGAGTCGGGAGCGACATCCTCGTCCGGGATCTCCGCCGCGTCGGGCAGCTCTCCGGAATCTTGCGGCAAGCGCGCGCTCGTCACGACGCCTTCGAGCGCCGGGGTCGGCTCGTCCAGATCGGGCTCGCTCGGGATCTCCTCGACGTCGTCCTCGGCGAGTGGCGCCGGCTCCGGGCGAGGGGTGCCGATCGCGATGATGCGCATCACGTTGATCGCGGGCGCGGGCGTCGGCTTGCTGGTCAGCGGCGGCGCGTCGGGCTGTCGCGGCACGATCACGTGCGCCGGAGGCGGCGGCTCACTGTGTTTGGGGATCGGGCGTGCCGGGCGAGTCGGTGGCACGGCGCGCGCCGCCCCACCGGTTTCGATCCCGAGATCGGTCGGCATCGGCGGCGAGCCTGGTGCGGGCGGCGGCGCCTGAGGTGCGGACGCCGAGAGCGGCGGCGGCACGGCCTGAGACATGGGGCGCGGCGGGGCCGCGACCGGGCGGGGAACGGTGCTCACGGCAACGGGCGGCGGCTTCGGCAGGCTCGGGGACGAGACGACCTCCGACAGTGGCTCGGTTGCTTTGGCGGCGGGCGGGGCTTTGGCTGCATCCGCGGGGGGCGCGGGGGGCGCCGGGATCGATTCGCGGCGTGGCTTCGGCGGCGGCGCGAGGCGCCGTGACGACGCGCCGGGCGGTACGGAATCGCTGGGAGGCGCCGAAATCGGGGGGCGCAGCGCCTCGGGCGGCTTCACCAGTCGCTCGATGGCCGGCGCGGAAGCCATCGCGGCGCGCGACGACGGCGCCGGAGGGGGCCTGCTCGCCATCGCGGCGCTCGATCCCGGTGGCGGACGACTGGGGGTGCCGACCGAGACCACGCGGTGGCTCGGGATCTTCGGTGGTGGCGGCAAGCTCCCGGCCTTCGGCGGCGGCACACTCTCGGCCGCTTTCGCTGGCTCGCTCGCGGCCTTCGCGGCGTCGGCCTCGGGGGCGTCGCTCGGCTTGGTCGTCATGCGGGCCTCAGCAGCGACTCGCCGAAGCGGATCGGACCCGTGGTCCGCCCCACCGTCAAGCCGGGCTCGAGCAAGAGCACCACGGTCGAGCCGAGGTGGAAGATCCCGATTTCGTCACCGCGCTGGACGCGGCGTGGCGGCGCGATGCGGTGCACGCCGGGCGGCACGTCGTCACCCGGCAGCACGCTCACCGTGACGCGTCCGACGATCGTTGCGCCCACCATCACGACCGTCACACGACCAAGACCCTTCGAGTCAATGACGATGGCGGCGCGCTGATTCTTCACGAAAAGCTGGGGAACGTGGCGCTCCCCGATCTTGTTCACCGGGTAGAGATCGCCCGACATGCCGCGGATCTCGGTGACCTCGCCGTCGACCGGCGAGTGCACGCGGTGGTAGTCGCGCGGAGCCAGGTAAACCACGGCGAACTCGCCGCCCGAGTAGCGCGCGGCATCCCGCGGATCGCCCACGAGCTCCCCCACGTCGTACGGCTGGCCCTTCACGAAGATGCGCGCGCCCGAATCGACGACGCCCTGGGACGATAGGTCGCCGTCGGCCGGACTGATGAGAGCATCCCCGCTCAGCGGCCGGGCGCCGCCCTTGAGCGGCCGCGTGAAGAAGGCGTCGAAACTCGGGAAGGCACCGTTCGGGAGAACGGCATCATCGAGGTCGACGCGATACGCGCGGCAGTACGCCGACGTCACGACGCGTGATACGGCGGGCGGTAACGGTTGATCGCACAAACGCCCCACGGCCCGGCTGATGCGGACCCTAGGCAGCGCGCGCAGGACCTGTGCGGCGAGGAGCGTGGCAATGCCCACGGGGGTGTCTCGAAGCCGACTTCGGCTCCAGTTTTCATCGTAGGGCGTTCTTCGGACCCCGGTCAATTCTCCCGTGTTATTCGCGCGTTGGCCGCCACGCCCCAGGTCGCTCGAATTCGGCATTCAGAGGCCGATCGGGGGGCCTGGAACCGAATTTTTCGGCGGGAGCGGCAGGACGCCGGCTCCCTTCGGCCGATTCGGTGAAGCTCCCTGGTGGGGGCGATTCAGTGAATCGCCCCCGGGTGCCCGGGCCGTCGTTTCGAGGAGGGACTGGCAGAGGGCGCGGCGGGTGGGGTCGGGAGGGAGGGAGCGGTCGGCGTCGCAGGCGACCTCTAGGTTTAGGGGGTCGACACCGAGGGCGTGGTCGAGGCCCGCGGTTGCTTCCGTGAGCCGGCCAGCCTCCCGGTCGGCGCGGCTTCGCAGCGAAAGCCAGCCGCCGTGGGGAGCCCGCACGTCGCGCAGCGTGCCGAGGGCGGCGAGCGCGCCTTCTCGGTCGCCGGCACGCAACGCTTCGCGTGCCGTGCGAAAACGGACGGCCGCGTTCGCGGGCGCGAGCTCCAGCGCGGCACGATACTGGGCGAGTGCGGCGTCGGTGTGCCCGGCATCGTGCAGGAGATCACCGAGGCGCACCCGGCGCGCCAGCATCCTCGGATTGTTCACCGGGTCGAGGTGGTCGCGCTCCTCACGCGGATCGCGGGCCGGAACTTCACGGAGCTCCGCCTGCCAGAGGCGGTTCCAGCTCGCAAGGTCGTACCCGCTCACGGAGCGGAGCGCCGGATCGGCGCTTTCGCTTTTCGTGCTCCGAAGATCGGCGAACAGGAGACGCAGTGCGGGCGGGCCTTTCTCGGTCAGAAAATGCTTCACGAAGCTCGCCACCTCGGCGTAGGCCGTGGAGGCAAGGTCAGGACTCGGCAACATGGCGATCGAAGGCCCGAGCCGATCGAGACCGACACCCCGACCTGCGAGGAGTGCCTCGCGCGCCGTCTGATCCGCCCAACCCGGATCGTCGAACGGGCGCGCGGCTCTCCAGCGGAGCTCTTCTCGCTTCGCGATCCCCTCCTGCAACCAGAGCGGGGCTCGATCGGTGGTGGCGCGCGTGACCAGCAGGTGGGTGATCTCGTGCGCCAGCGTGTCCTGCCACGGAAAGCCAAGCTCGGTCGCCCGCGGCGTGAGCAGGATGACGCGACCCCAGCGCGCCACGGCCAGCGTACCCGTCGTCTCGGCGGCCGACAGCGGCAGGCCGGACACCGCGGACAACGAGAACAGGTCGCGGACCAGGTCGATGCGGAGCGGCCGCGGAAAATCGAGGCCGAGCTCGGCGGCGATGGCATCCCGCGCCTTGGCCGCGGTGTCGATGATGAACGGCGCGAGGACGCGGTCCGCATCGTCCTGGAGCCGGATCCACACGCCGCGTACCGGGTCTTCGACGACGAGGCCCGACGCCGTCGCGCGGGCGCAGCGTTCCGCCAGCGCCGCGAGGCTCGCACCAGCCTGGGACTCTCCCAGCGTCGGCACGGAAAGTTGCGCGGCGGCGACGTCGCACTCACCCGCGTAGATCGCGAGCCGCGCCCGCTCGAGCGCGAGCAACGTGGCGTCGCCGGTCGTGGTCTCGAGGAGCTTTCGCGCCTGGTCGAGGTCGACCTCGGTGATGGCCTCGGACACGGTGACCTTCCGCGAGGCGAGCGCCGGGTACGAAAGGAGAAGCCCGACCAACGCGAGGAGCCCGAGCGCGAAGCGGAAGCGGCGGGTCATTTGAGCAACCCCTCCGCATAGCGGCGGATCGCCGGCTCGAGCCGCGCTCCCCGCTCCTTGCCGAGACCTTCGAGCACGCGCCGGCGAAAGTCCTGCGCTCGCCGCCCGTCGTCGGCGCCAGGCACCTTCGCTCGCGTGCCGAGCGCCTTGCCGCCGTCGTCGTCACCCGAGGACGCGCTGCCGTCGGCATGCCCGCTCTCCCCGTCGGTCGTGCGCCCGGTGCTCCCCTGCTCCAGCATGCGCTGCGCTTCCCGCTGATGGCCGAGCGCGGGTTCACCGTGGCCCTCGCCGAGCTCGCCGGCGGCGGATTTCATCGCGTCACGCGCCCGGCGAAGCCGATCGACCAAGGCCTCCGGAAGCCGCGCGTCGCCGCTCTCGGCGCGCTCGGTGAGCCCTCCGAGACGTCGTTCGATCGAGCGCTCCTGCTCGGCCGCCTCACCGAGCCGCGCCCTCGACCGTGCCTCCGCGTCACGACGCATCGCTTCGAGCGCGCGCTCCGCGAAGGCCATCGCGTCCTTGAGCGCCTCGTCCGCTCGGCCGAGCGCCGCCGGATCGGTCACGTCAGCGATGCTCTCGGGCGCCGCTGCCTTCTCCTGCGCCTCGGCCGTCAGCTCGCGCGCCGTCTTGCCGCTGTTCATCGCCTCCTCGAGCTCCAGCCGCTCGAGCCGCTCCGCCATCGCGGAGCCGTGCTCGCGACCGAGCGCCGCCGCCGCTCGTCCCGAGCCCTCGCGTGGCCCGGAGCGCGGCAAATCGTCGAGCGCCTCGCGGAGCGCCCGCGCTTTTTCTGTCGCCTCGCGGCGGAGCTCCTCGCTTTCCGCGGCTTCGCTGGCATGGTCGAGGTCCCGTTCCACTTGCTCGACGAGGGCCGCGTGCTCCCGCGTGAGGTCCGAGAGCTCGCCCGCGAGCTCGTCGAAGCGCCGGCTCGCCTCCGAGGGCGATGCCTCGGGGTCGGCCTCGCCGGACTGCTTGCCCCCTTCGACGCCTCCGCCCTTGCTGCCGGAAGCGGCCGAGAACGAGGGTTCGGGCCGATGCAGGCGGGCGGCGAGGTGCCGGGCGGCGAGCTCGGCGTGGTAGAGCGACCGACTCGCCATCGCACGGCGAATGCGTGAAAGCTCACCGCGGGTGACGCTACCGAGATCGGCGCCGAGCTCGTCGAGCTCGGCCAGATTTCGCCGTCCCACCTCCAGCACGCCGAGCGCCGCTTCGGCGCGTTCGGTCCCGCGCCGGACCCGCTCGGTACCGCGGGCTTCGCCGAACGCGATCGCCGCCTCCTCCGCGACGTCGCCGAGCCGTTTGGCGACGGACCCCGCGTCGCGCGTCCCGAGCGTCCGAACCGCCGAATCGACGGCCAGGAGCACGTCCTCGAGGTGACCGTCGGGAGCGACGGACGCCGGCGCGGTCTCCAGGCGCCGAGCCTGCCCGACGAGGAACGCCGAGAGCCCTGGCGGCACCCGGAGTCCCGCTGCCGCGTCCACCGCCGCCTGCCGGAGCGTGCCCGCCACCTCTTTTCGCCGGTCGACCAGCGTCCGCCTGACGGCGGCGTCGCCCTTGGTCGCCTCGGTCAGCCACCAGCCGAGCAGATCGACGACGGCGGCGCGCGCGGTGACGAGCGCTCGATAGCGAGCCACCTCGGGGGCCCCGAGCGGCGGCGGCTGGATGGTGATGGCGGCGCTCTGCCCCCATTTCGCGCCGGTGAGGACGTCGTTGTCCTTGGCTTCGATGGTGACGACGATCGGCAGGAACATGCGGCGCACGAAGGGGTCGCCGGCATCGAGTGCCTGAGCGCCACGGTCGGTGCGGCTCTGTCCGTCGAGTTTCTCGAGCACCCGGCGCTCCTCGCGCGCCCCCGAGCGCAGCACCAGGTCGATCTGGCGAAGGCCGTGATCATCCCGCGCGGAGTAGCTGAGCTCGATGCGCTCGAGCCCCTCGAGCATGAGCTCCTTCGGGGCGCCCTCGAGCGTGACCACCGGGGCGCGGTCGGGCAAGGCCGCCACGCGGATGGGCTGGGGCTCGCGAACCAGCACCTCACCGAAACGCGCCGCAACCCAGAGCTCGGCGCTCGCCGCCACGGTCCAGCGCCCGACGAGCCCTTCCCCACCCTCCGAGCTGAAAGGAACCTCGCGCGTGCCGTCGGTGAGCACGAGCGTGCGCCCCGGCCGCACCGGCACGCCGCGGACGACCAGCGTGCTCCCGGCCGGCGCCTGGGAAAATGTCGGGTCGGCGTGGCGATCGGCAAGCCTCAGGTAGGCAGGCGCCTGGACGAGGACGCTCAGCCCCTCGAGAAACACCATCGGGATCGGCGCGATGCCCTTGCGGGCAGCCAGCACGTCGAGGCCCTCGAGCACCCGCGGCGGATCGGCCACCGCGCCGGCGGCGCCGAGCAGGCCGACGACGATCGCCCCCACGCGCAGGCGCTGGGCGAGGCGGTCGCCACGGGCCGCCACGAGCCGAGGGGGGATGCGCCCCACGCTGCGGTCGACGTGCAGCCGCGCGAGCTCCGGCGACCCGACGCTGGGGTCGGCGAGCGCGCGATCCTCCAGCGAAAACGCGCGAAGAACCCGTTCCCCGAGTGCTCGGTCCGCACCAAGGACCAGCCTCCGAACCAAGAGGTCACGGCGGCGGCGGCTCCGCCGCTCGCGCACGGCGGATACCGCTGCGAGCGCGGCGACGGCGACGAGCAGGCCCGCCGCAACGACGCGAGCCGCCGCCGTACCCTGACGGCCAAGGAGACCGGCACCGACCAGGGCGAGGGCGAAGGCAGCGGCCAGGGCCAGGCGCGTGGCAGGCCGTACCCGGGAGACAAACGCCTGCTCGAGCTCGCCGAGGGTGACCGTCCGGTCCATCGCGGTCGGAGTCTAGTACGCGGGAGCCCGAGCGCATTCGAGCCCCTTTCCTTTTGGCGAAGGCGCGGTCATCCTCATTGGGATGAGTTCGGACCCCGAGCGCGTGCAGCGCGTGATCCTCGGCCTTCCCGAGGTCGGCCTGCGCATCGAGTGGCTCCGGGACTATCTGACGAGCGTTCCCTGCGAGCGCGCTGCGCTCGAGCTCGAGCATGTGTGCGAGGCGAGCGAACGCTCGGATCCCATGGCGCGCGAGACGGTGCTCGCGCTCGCGCTGCTCTTCGCGCGCTTCGGTGATCAGGGGTTCGTCGCGCGCCTCCGCGAGCGCGCACAGCGCCAGCACCTCCTGAGCCTCGGTCGTCTGCTTCGTCGCGCGCCGGCGCCGCTGCGCTCGGTACCGCCACCGGAGAAAGCGCCGATCCCCGACTACGGCAACGGCCGGGAGCTCACCGTCGGCGAGCGCCGGAGTCTCGCGCGGGCGCCGAACCGCACCGCTTTCGACAAGCTGCTTTCCGATCCGCATCCCCTCGTCATCCGCCAGCTGCTCGAGAACCCGCGGCTCACGGAAGACGACGTGGTGCGCATCGCGTCGCGCCGCCCGGTGCGTCCGGAGGCCGTCACCGCCATCGCCCGCTCGGAACGCTGGCTGAAGCGGCCACGCGTACGGCTGACGATCCTGCTGAACCCGGGGTCACCGCCCGACATCGCGATGCCGCTGCTCGCCGCTTGCACGCGGAGCGAGCTACTCGAGATCGTGCACGGCACGGACACGAACAAGGTCCTCCGCGTCACCGCCGGCGAGCTCCTCGCCCGGCGCCCGCCCCTCGCGCAGACCGACAAGGCGGACTACGTTCTTCAGTGACGGACGGCGGAACGCCGTCCGCGAACGTCAGCCCTCTTCCTCGTCCTCGGCGTCCCACTTCATGAGCGCACCGACGGTGATCTCCGAAGCGCAGCCCTCGCAGAGCGGCGGCTCCTCGTAGCGAACCTCGTCACCGCGCGTCCACAGGAACAGCCCGGCACCGAACGGCTCGCCCTCGAACCATTTCTCGCACGCGTCGCACTCGAAACCGCGCCCGTGGCGAGCCCCACCCGAACGAGCGCTGCTCGACTCCTCGGTCTCGGTGGCGTTGCTGAGCTCCGGCGCCGGCATACCCCGCGAGTATACGCCCGCGGCGCGCGGCGGCGATAGGGCCGCTATTCCCGGCCGCGCCCAGCCCCCGGCCGCGCCGATCACTCCGCCGCGGCCGCAGGCCCGGGTGCCGCCTCGCCGAGCCCGCACGCTTCGGCGAGGAGCTCCGCCACGTCGAGGTTTCGCACCTCGGTCTCCTTCGACTGCGCCTTCACCCCGTCGGTGACCATCGTCATGCAGAAGGGGCACGCGCTCGCGATGGTCGGCGCGCCGGTGTCGAGGAGCTGCAGCGTGCGTTTGACGTTCACGCGGTCCTTGTTCTGCTCCTCCATGAACATCTGGGCACCGCCCGCCCCGCAGCACAGGCCGCGCTTCTTGTTGAAATGCTCGACCTCCACCAGCTCGACGCCCGGGATGGCAGACAGGACGTCGCGCGGGGCCGCGTAGCCGTCGTTGTAGCGCCCGAGGTAACAGGAGTCGTGATAGGCGACCTTCGCCGTGACGCCACCCTTCGGCACGAGCTTTCGCTCGGCGACCAGACCGAGCAGAAAATCCGTGTGGTGGATGACTTCGAACTTGGCGCCGAAATCCGGATATTCGTTGAGGAGCGTGTTGAAGCAATGCGGGCAGGTGGTGATGATCTTCCTGGCTCCGCCCTTGTCACGGTAGCCGTTCAAGGTCGCGGCGTTCGTTTCGGCCAGCATGCTGAACAGGTACTCGTTGCCCGCCCGGCGGGCGGGGTCCCCGGTGCACGTCTCCTCGTCACCGAGGATCGCGAAGTCGACACCGGCGCTCGCGAGGAGGCGCGCGGTGGCACGGGCGATCTTCTTCGCGCGGTCGTCGTAGCTCGCCGCGCAACCGACCCAGAAGAGCACCGCGGCGTCCGGTTTGTCCGCCATGCGCATGACATCGAGCCCTGCGGTCCAGTTGGCCCGGTCGACCCGCGCGAGATTCCAGGGATTCCCGTTCACTTCCATGCCCTCGAAGGGCTTCGCGAGCTCACTCGGGAACTCTCCGCGGATGGTGACCAGGTTTCGCCGCATCTGCACGATCTTGTCGACATAGGTGATGTTGACCGGGCACTGCTCTTCGCACGCGCGGCAGGTGGTACACGCCCACAGCACCTCGGGCTTGATCCACTCCGGGACGAGGTCCTTCGCTCCCTCGCGGTCACCGTACAGCCGATCGCGGAGGTCGAGCGTGAGGTGCTTCGGCGAGAGCAGCTTGCCGGTCAACGTCGCCGGACAGTTGTCCGAGCAACGGCCGCACTCGGTGCAGGTGTAAAGGTCGAGGTAATCCTTCCAGCTGAAATGCTCGAGCCGCGCGTACCCGATGCGCGCGACCGTGAGGTCCTCGCCCTCGGTGGCTTTCTCGACCTTCGACATCAGCTCCTCGGTGCTGGCCGCGATCGGGCGCAGGCGTCCCTTCGGCGTCAAGTCACCGAGCGCGACGTTCGGGAGCGCCGTGATGATGTGAAAGTGCTTGGTGAACGGCAGGATGTTGAGAAACACGAGGACCAGCGCGGAGTGCACCCAGAAGCCGGCGTGAGCGAGCACCACGAGCGTGCTCGTCGCAGGATCCGAGCCGAAGAGGAGCGCGCCGAGGGCCGAGCCGGCCGGGTCGGGAAAGATCTCCCAGGCGAGCTCGGCGTGGCGAGGCGCGAGCGGCGCGATCAGCTCGCCGGCGCGCGCGCACCAGACGTCATCCTGGGCGCTGCCGTCACAGGCGCAAAACACGCGCTCGCGCAGGGCGAGGATGCTGCCGTCGTACAGCAGATCGGCGACCATCATGGTGACGATGATGCCGAGGATCACGAGCCCCTCGCCGCTCAGCGTCATGCGCTTCTCGCGCCGGACGACCCTCAGGTACACGAACGTGAACGCCCCGAGGAGAACGAGCACCGCGAGGATGTCCTTCACGAACGAGTAGGTCTCGCCGAGCGGCAGACCGAGCACCGGCTCCGGCCCCAGCACCAGGAGATTCCACGCCGGATCGAAACCCCGCCCCCAGAGGATCAGCGTGCGCAGCAAGAGCAGCACGAACCCGGCGAAGATCGCGTAGTGCGCCACCGCCGCCAGCGGATAGTTCGGCATCTTGGCCTGGAGCAGCGCGAAGCGAACGACCTGCTTCAAACGCTCGAGCGGACGGTCCGTCCGGCTCTCCCAGGTGGCGGCGCCCGTCCCGAGCAACTTCAATCGGCGCACGGCGCTCACGGCGAACGCACCCCACAATCCGGCGAGGAGCACGCCCATGGCCCAAGGGTTCATGGGCGCGAGCGTAGCAAAGGTCGGCGGCGAACCGTTAAGGCCGCCAAAGAACGGTCAGCAGCGTGGCCGCGACCACGACCACGACCGCGATCACGATCCCGAGCGCGACACCCGGGCGCACGGTGACGAGCTTCCCGCGCCCCGCCTTGTCCACCGGCCTGACGCCGCTCTCGAGTCTGGCCATCGCCTCGCGGCTCTGGAAGAGCCTGACGCTCGGATCGACCTGGCTACTCGGTTCGACCCGGAGGAGCAGGTGCCCGCGCGCGAGCGTCGAGCCCTCGGCGGGCAGCCCGCCGTGGTCGGGGATGCGGATCACGAAGGGCGTGTTCCGCTCGCCCGCGGGAAGGTTGACCGGGACGAGATCGGGCGGGTCGGCTCGACCGCGCACGGTGATCGCTCCGGAACGATCGCAGGCGTCGCAGCCTCCCCCCTCGCAGCGCGCACAGGTGAGGTTTCTGGGAAGCACGACCTCGATCGTCGCGCCTTCGGTGAGCCACCCTCGCGGCACCCGAACGCGATGGCAAGCGTCCGGAGCGCGCGGAGCACCGTGTTCACCGGTGATGACGCGTCCTAGGACTTTGCCCATGGTTTCATGTTAGACCCTTCTCCCTGTTCGCGGGAGGCAAGTTTCACATTGGATGCGCTTCTTTATGCCTGGGACGTCCTTACCCACCTCAACGTACATCTGGAAGACTGGGGGAAAACCCTTGGGCCCTGGTTGTACGTCGTCCTCTTTCTGATCATTTTTGCCGAGACGGGGCTCGTCGTTACGCCCTTCCTGCCGGGGGACTCGCTCCTCTTCACGGTCGGGACCCTCTGCACCATCCCGGGCATGCCTCTCCAGGTAGGGGTCGTCATCCCGCTCCTGATCGTGGCCGCCGTGCTCGGCGATGCCGTGAACTATTCGATCGGCTACCGCGCGGGGCCCGCCGTCTTCAGGAGTGAAAGCTCGCGTTTTCTCAACAAGAAGCACCTTCTCAAGACGCAGGCGTTCTACGAGCGCTACGGCGGCAAGACGATCATCATCGCGCGCTGGATACCGATCGTTCGTACCTTCGCCCCGTTCGTCGCCGGCATCGGCAAGATGCAGTATCGGCGCTTCGCCCTCTTCAACGTGACCGGGGCTATCGCCTGGGTCGTCTTACTCGTCTGCGTGGGCTACGGCTTCGCCCAGCATCCGGTGGTGCAGAAGAGGTTCCACCTCGTCATCTTCGGCATCATCTTCGTCAGCATTCTTCCCGCGGTGATCGAGATCACGCGGGAGTGGCTGAAGTCGCGGAAGCCGGCGTAGGCGGGCTAGACGCTAGGCGCGCTCCCTAGTGGCGCCGTCCAAGCGTGCCGCCCGGACGGCTTGCGTGCGCTAGGCGCTTTTCTCGCCGGGCTTGTCGGAGGCCTTGTCGGCGTCCTTCTCGGACACCTTCTCGACCACGATCTGCTTCGGCGAATCCTCGGGCTTCGGCTCCGGGTCGTCGGTGTTCAAGCCTTTCTTGAAAGACTTGATGCCCTCGCCGAGCCCCTTGCCGACACCGGCAAGCCGGTTCGGACCGAAGACCAGCAAGATCACGAGGATGACGAGGATCCAATGAACGGGGCTGAGCGTTCCCATGAGGCGGCCTCCTCGGCCGAGAGCCTGGTTATCATAGCACTCCCGGCACGAAAACTATTCCCGCGACGATCCTCGGCTCGGAGCCACCCTGGTCCCCGCGTGCTGCTCCCCGCCCGGTGCCCGGATCGAGGCTCAGGGCCGGAGGACGGTCTCCCAGTCCTCCTCGACGCGACGCAGCGAGAGCAGCGCACCGTGGGACATCTGCCCCACCCGCGCGGAAAAGCGAACTTCCACCGGCGGCTCGGCCGCACCCAGCGACACGAGGCGGATCCGAACCCGGTAGTCGCCCCGAAGCACCTCGCTCCGCTCGAGGTACACGTGCTCCACGTTCCGGCCCCTGCATTCGCCCTCGCGCCCGGGGCAGTCGCGTTCCTTCACCAGGCCGCTCCCGGTCGGGCGCCCCGTCTCGGCGAGCTCGCCGTTCGGATCGATGACGCGCAGGTCCACGTCCGCAGTCGGCTCGTCCCAGGCGACCACGAACCCGACCAGGCCGGTCGGCGTGCCGCAGCCTTCCTCGGCGAGGCCGTTCTCGTTGTCATCGAGCGCGTTGCCGCAAAACTCCGGCGCCGTGGTGGTCGCCGCGCGGAGCGGCAACCCGAGGCCCGACGGGCCGGACGGAACGCGTGGCGGGTGCTCCTTCGAGCAGCCGACGGCAACGGCCAGGGTGGTGGTGAGGAGCGCGAGCGCCGGTGCGCCCGCGCGGGTCACTTGGCGTCCGGAATGTTGATCCCGGTCACGACCTTGGGATTCATGTACTCGAAGTAGGCCTGCTTCGCGAACTCGCCGATCGCCCCGGGTTCGTTGCGCAGCGCAAGCAGAACGCCCTGCTCCTTCATGAACTTCAGGGCGCGGAACGCCCCGGCGCGCTTGGCCTCGTCGCTGCCCTTGGCCATCTGGTAGAGGCGATTGCGGAGCACGACGCGCGTGAACGAGTGCGGACCGTTGTCGTAGAGCAGGTTGTCGAACTGCTTCGTCAACATCACCCGCGCCCACTCTTGCGGCGTCTGATTGATGGTGACGCGCGCCATCGCCTCGGCGTTGTCCACGTACTTGAAGAGCAACCCGGCCTCGAGGTCGTCCGTCGACCAGTAGCCGAAGCTCCGGTACCAGAGCTCACCGAGCTCATCGAGCGCGGGCTTGGCGACGCTGATCGGTTTCGTGCCGTAGAGTGCAACGGCGCGGGCCGCCGTCTCCGGCGAACCGCCGAGGATCAGCGCGAGCGCCGCGTCGTTCATCAGCACTTCGTTCGACATCATCTCGAGCAGTTTTTGCTCGATGCCGGCGTCGAAGCCGCCCTTGGCGAGCGCGCGCGCGACCTGGTGGCGCGTCTCGATCGCTGCGCCCGGCGTGAACAACGAGAGCAACGCCGGCGCAGTACCGGGAACGGGCCGCTGGATCAGCGCCTCGAGCAGACACTCGCGGCGCACCTCGTCCGGCTTCTCGTTGCCCTTGTACTGATCGATCTTCTTCGCGATCTCGAGAAAATCGTCCTTCTGGGCGACCCAGGCGAGCGCGGCGCAGGCGCTCTTCCTGCTCTGCTCGTTCTCTTTCGAGTCCTCGATGTACTCGAGCAAAGGCTTGAAGGCCTTGTTGTCGCGCCACTCGGAGAAACCGTCCGCGGCGCCCACGCCGATCGCGCGCAACGACATGCCGAGGATCGCGAGACCGCCCTGGTAGAGGCCGTCCATCGTCACGTCGAGCTCGTCGGGCTTGGCCTTGATCGATTTTTCGAGGCTCTTCCAGGAGCGCTCGTCCTTGAGCCAGCCCACGTAGCGGAGCGCGCTCTGAGCGATCACCCACTCCTCGGGCATCGGCGGCTGCTGGCCCTCTTTGGGCAGCGGGAGATCGGGATCGGCCCATTTGCGGAAGGCTTCGATGTCCTTGGTCGAGCCCATCGCAGCGAGCGCGCGGAGCCCGTTCGCGTGCGGGGACGGGAGCTCGTGGATCCAGAAGATCACGGCGTCCTCGGCCTGCTCCTGAATCATCGCCAGCTTGTCCGGGTGGAGCAGCGAAAGGTCCGCGATCATGCGCGCCGCCATCACGCGCTCGTCGTCCGTACGCTTGAGCCCCATTTCCCAATCGTTCTGATCGGAATAGATCTTCAGCGGATCCATGCGCAGGCGCTTGGCCAGCGTGGGCACGGCGCGCACGTCGCCGACGGCCGCGAGCGCGAGCGCCGCGTGCGTCTGCATGTGGATGTGCGGGTTCGACTCGATGAACTTGTAAAGCGCGTCGGCGCCGCTCGGATCGTTCAGGCCCTGGCCCGGCTTGAAGGCGTCGGTGGCCTCGATCACGTGGATCATGTTGAGCAGCTGCTTCCGGAAGTACCAGGCCGCCTTGCCGGGGTTCCGCTCGCCGGGCTCGTCTTCGGTCGGAGCCGCTTGCAGCGCGACCACGAGACCCTGGGTCCCGATACCGTCGCGAATGGCCTCGAAGTATTTGGTGCGGCTCTCTTTGTCGACGCCGCGGAGCGCCGAAACGAGCGGCTCGGTCGCGCGCGCATCGCCGATCTTGCCGAGACCGGGTGCAGCCTGGCGGGCCACCTCGGCGTCCTTGTCCTTCACCAGCTTGATCAGCGTGTCGGTCCACTTCGGGTCGGCACTGCTCGACAGCACCGTCGCCACGAGCTGGCGCACGGCGCCGCTCTCGTCGCCCGCCATCGTCGCGAGCTTGTCGATGCCGATCAGGGTGACGATCTTGTTCGGGTCGAAAGCGATGCCACCGCCGAGCCGCTGCACCTTGGCGAGGTGACCCAGGCGATAAAGCTTCATCACTTCGTCGAGCGCGCGGGTATCGCCGAGGGCGACCAGCGCCCAGGCGATCTGCGGCCTCGCGCCGGGACCGGCCGTCTTCAGCGCCGCGAGCAAGCTGTCGCGGGCACCGTCGCCCATCGGGCGGCCGTACTCGGCGAGCGCGACCGCAGCCATGCCCTGGACGGCCTCCGACGGGTACGCGAGCGCGGCGGCTGCCGCCGGCACGCCCTGCGGATCACGCGCCCAGGCGAGTTGCTTCAGCGCTTCGCAACGCACCTCGTCGCTCGACTCTTTCGTCGACCACTCGCGCCACGCGGCGAGCTGTTCGGCCTTCGGCTTGACGAAGATGTCCTTCTTGATCGCTTCGCCCTGCTCGATGGTGAGACGCTCCGCGTCCTTCTTCATGCCGAACGCGAGGAACCCACCGAGGCCGAGCACGGCGATGATCCCGACGATGATCGCGGCAGGCGCGAAACGACCGGACTTGAAGTCCCCCCCGCCGCCGTCGCCGTAGCCGCCGTACCCGCCGCCGGCAGGAATGCCGGGGCTCGGCGCGCCCGGAACGTCGTCGTCGGGCGGCCATTTCGCCGCGTTCACCAGCGGCAGCAGCGCTGGAACCGGGGGTTTTGCATTCGGCAGAGCGTGGGAGAGGTTCGGGTCGAGCATGAATCCTCGGGCGTTCCGGGAACGCCGCGCCGAGAGGCGCGCTCGCCCCGGACGGGCGCAGGGCCGGACCTTAGCCCAGCCTGCCGGGCCTGGGGAGCCTCGGTTTTGCTCTCCCTGCAAATCCGCCCAGCGCTTCGGCCGCCAGGCCGACCGGCGCCGGTAGTACGAAGGCCGAGCCCGCCTCATGAGCGCCCCGCCCCGCGACGAAAGGAAGCCCCGATCGCGGGCCCTCGTTCCCCTCGGCGTCGGCCTGGGTACGACGCTCGTGGTCACGGTGCTCTCCTACGCGCTCCCCCCCGACTACCAGGCGACGGGCATCGGCCTCACCTTCCTCGCCGTCACGTACTTCCTCGTTCTGCGGCACGACGGGGACGCCGCGGCGCGGCACGGGATCGCGCTCGGTGGGCTGTTCGAGAGAACGCCGCTCTCGGTGAAGCGGGTGCTTCGGGAATCGGGTGTCGCCGCACTCTGGGCGCTCGGGCTCGCGCTGCTGATTTTTCCCCCGTTCTGTTGGGGCTGGCTCGCCTTCTGGCATCCGGAGGCCGGCTTTTCAGCCGCGCCCTGGATGGCGATCGCGTCCCGACTCCCGGGCGAGCTCCTCGTCATCGCGCTGCCCGAGGAGGCGTTCTACCGCGGCTACCTGCAGTCGGCCCTCGACGACGCGTTCCCGCGCCGCGTGCGCGTGCTCGGTGCCGCGGTGGGCGCTGCGCTGCCCCTGACGAGTGCGCTCTTCGCCGCCGGACACCTCTTCACGGAGCTCGACCCGAACCGCCTCGCGGTCTTCTTTCCGGCGCTGCTCTTCGGTTGGCTCCGGGTGAAGACGGGTGGCATCGGAGCTTCTATGCTGTTTCATGCGATGAGCAACCTCTTCACGCTGTTTCTGGCGATGAGCTTCGGTTTCGTGACGTGATCCCGGCGACCTTGCTCGACGACATCATCGACCGCGCCCTCGCCGAGGACGCCGGCGGCGGGGACATCACCAGTCTCGCAACGGTGAACGCGACGGCGCGAGCCAGCGGCCGCGCGCTCGCCAAGACATCGCTCGTGGTTGCGGGCGGCGACGTGTTCGCACGCGTCTTTTACCGCGTCGACCCCGGCGTCCGCGTGGAGCGGCTGGTTGCCGAGGGCACGGCGGCGACCGTTGGTGACGTGCTCTGGACGGTCGAGGGGGCGACGCGCTCCCTCCTGATGGCAGAACGGACGGCACTGAACTTCGCGCAGCGACTATCGGGCATCGCTTCGCTGACGGCGGAATACGTGAAGCGAGTCCCGGCGGGTGCCTCGCTTCGCATCACCGACACGCGCAAGACCACGCCGGGGCTACGCGCGCTCGAGCGCGCCGCGGTTCGCGCCGGCGGCGGCAAGAACCACCGCAACGATCTCGGCGCCGCCATCCTGATCAAGGACAATCACATCGCCGCGGCGGGCGGAGTCGGGGAAGCGCTGCGCCGCGCCCGCGCTGGTGCGCCGCACCCCTCGCGCCTCGAGATCGAGGTGGAAACGCTCGCCGCGCTCGACGAGGCGCTCGAAAACGGTGCGGACATCGTGTTGCTCGACAATTTCGAGCCGGGCGACGTGGCCCAGGCGGTCCAGCGGGCGCGGGGCAAGGCGCTGATCGAGGTCTCCGGGGGCGTCACCCTGCACCGGATCGAGGAGCTCGCCCGTGCGGGTGTGGATATCGTGAGCGTGGGCGCGCTGACCCACTCCGCACCGGCGGCGGACATCTCGTTCGAGATCCAACCGCTTTCGTGACGGCTCGCTTCGATCCGGAGCGGTTTCGTGCACTGCTCGCCGCCGACCCCGGCGGCCTCGGCTTCCCGCTCCAGTTCTCCGAGCTCACTCGTTCTACGAACGACGACGCGTTCGACGCAGCGAGCCAAGGAGCGCCGGACGGCGCGCTCTTCGTCGGCGACGCTCAGAGCGCCGGTCGCGGGCGTCGGGGCAACACCTGGCTCTCGGAGCCCGGCGAGGGGCTATTGTTCTCGCTGCTCCTGCGTCGCACGCTCGCGACAGCCGACGCTGCACTGATTCCGCTGGTGACGGGTCTCGCCGTGCGAGCCGCGGTCGCCGAGCTGCTCGACGCGAGGGGTATCTCCTCGACGGTGTCGGTCAAATGGCCGAACGACGTCCTCGCCGACGGCCGGAAGCTCGCCGGGATCCTGGTCGAAAGTCGGGTGCGCGGTGGCGACCCCCCGGTCACGGTGATCGGTGTCGGTCTCAACCTGGGACGGCTTGTTTTGCCACCGAACGTGAGCGGGGAGGCTGTCTCGCTGTCGATGCTCGGTGCCGTCGACGTCGAGCGAGAGAGGCTCCTCCACTCGGTCCTATTGGGCCTCTCCAACCGGCTCGCAACCCTTGCAACACGAAACATGACGAGCGAACTGGCCGTCGTCGCCGAGCTCCGGCGTTTCGACGCGCTCGTGGGGCGGAAAATCTCGGTCGGAGCCGTGGTCGGGAAGGGAGCTGGAATCGACGAGCACGGCTGCCTGTTGATAAAGCAGGCTGACGGCACGATCGTCTCCATCCGATCCGGCCACGTCGCGTACCGCTGAAACTCGCATCACCCTGCGGCCGAAAGCCGGAAGCGCCAGGGCGACGTACGGCCGAAGGCCGAGGAGCGCGGCCCGAGGCCGCGCGACACCAGGGCGCACGCGCGACACTAAAGACCGCGCGCGGAGGAGCCGTTCGAGGAGCTACTTGCGGTAGAGTCAAAAACGAGGCATAAAGAAGAGCGGACAGACACCACGTCTTGGGGGCGTGGCTGGAGGCCAAACCATGGCAACCGAAGATACGGTGAGCGCGATCGCCAAGGCGCTGGGTGAGTCGGACGAAGTGCCGCTAACCCAGATCGCGGGAGTCGTGCGAGCACTCGGTGAGGAGCAAGCAAACAAGCTCCTCGTCGAGACCAAAGACATTCAGGACAAAGGGGGCATGATGCTGCCGGATGGCAGCAGGAAGCGCTCGCCCGGCGGCGTGTTCTTCTTCCTCTCCCGGCAGCATCTGTCGACGGAGGACAAGCACCGAATTTTCCGAGCACCGAAGCCGGCCAAGCCCGCCGGCGATGCGGCGCCGGAGCCGACGCCGTTTCCACGACGGCGCGTGATCGACGTCGCGCCCGCTCGCGCACCGGCAAGCGGGGGCCGAAACCCGCGCCCGGGGTTCCTCCCACCGGAGCTCCCCGTCGCCGTCAGGCGAGTGAAGGTGCGCGAGGCGATTCATGACTCGCTCGCTTCGCTGCCCGCCGAAGACCAGTACGGCCTCTTGCTCGACGTGCTGGCGGAGCTTCACGAGCGCCTTGGCTACCGCGTGCCTGAGTCACAGCGCTCGCCCGCGGCATTCGATCCACCGACCCGCCCTGGCGCGGGGGAGCCGCTTTCGTCTCAGCACCCGATCGTGCCCGAGTCGACGCGCATCTCGACCAACGCTCCGCCGCCCGGCGCCGAAGAGAAGCCCCGGCGGACGGCCACGCGCGCCAAGCGCAGCTCCTGAGCGTCGGGCCCAGTCGGGTCACGACCCGACGCTCTGACCGAGCCGCGTGCAGAACGTCGGTGTCGGTCAGGCCGCGTCGCGTTCGAGCGCCTTCGTCCGGTCGGCGCGGAGCTCGGAGCCGAGCAGCCGACGCGCGCGATGGAGGCGGCTCATGACGGTGCCGACCGGAATGCCCAGGGCCGTTGCTGCGTCGCGGTACTCGTAGCCCGCGATGTCGACCAGCTCGACGACCTGGCGAAACCCCTCCGGCAGCGCCTTCAGGGAACCGCGGACGCCGGCACCGACCGGCGCGACCGGCGCGCTTGCCTCGGAGCGAACCCAGGCACACGGATCGAGCGCCAGCCGCTCGAGCGCGCGCTTCTCACGCTGCGCCCGACGGTAACGCGAAACGAACACGCTCAGCTGGATCTGGCGCAACCACGCGCGGAGATTCGAGCCGGCCTCGAATTGATGCTCGTGGACGAGCGCGCGGAGGATGGTGTCCTGGACCAGATCCTGAGCGTCGCTCTCGCGAGCGCACAAGCGCCGTGCATGGGCGCGAAGGCGCGGGAGCTCGGCATCGAGGACGAGCTGGGTCGGGGGACGACCTCGCAATGCCGAGGCCGAGGCGTGAACCGGGGTGAGGTGTGATCGCGAGCGCATGGTGCGATGCCTACGCAAGGCGCGTGCCAGCGTTCACCTCGACCATGGACCGCGGTTTCCCCGCAGGTTCGCGGCCGCCGAGGTCCCGCTGCGTGTCAAACTGTCAAGAAGGCCGTGTTCGCTGACACAGCGACGCGCCGTCGCGCGCCGTGACCGGAGCTGGCGCTACTGCGACGTCAGGAACGTATCGATGGCCACGTTCGCGAAGCAGGGCCAGCCGTGATTCGTGTTGCTGTAGTTCGGGTCGTTGTGCTGACACCAGATCAGCGTCTCGTCACAACCCTGGTAGTTCACGCAGCCGGGATCCACGCTGGCGCTACCGCCCGTGCACGCCGGCACGGTGTACGGCATCGTCGTCATGTCGCAGCCGTTGCTGGTGACATACGGCCCGAGATCCTTCCTGCCGTCGGCGTCCTGGTTGGTGCTCGCTCGCTCGCTGTCGTTCGCCCCGTGCACCAAGAAGGTCGGGATCGGATCCCAGCTCTGGCAGTACATGGACGAGGCCACGGGCGCGATGGCGGCGAATCGATCGTAGCCGCCGCAGAGGAGCTGGACGATCATCTGTGCTCCGGAGCTGTGACCGGTCGCGAACACGCGGTTCGTGTCGATGCAGTAGTTCTCGGCGATGTTGTCGATCGCGCCGTCGATGCGAGAGCGATCGGTGTTGAGCACCCAGCCGCTGCCCGCCGCCTTCACGTACGCGACGACGAAGTGTTCCTCGATGACGGTGTTCTGGGTGCGCGCGTCGGCGGTGCGGAATTGATCGTTCGTCCTGCCGGCGCCGTGAAGACCGATCAGGAGCGGCATCGGCTTCGTGCCGTCGTACGTCGCGGGGAAGGAGACGATGGTGTTCGGAACGTTGCTCGAGCTCGGCCGGCCGCCCTTGCCGCAGCCTTCGCTCGGCATCGCGCTCGCCGAGCCACCGGAGCCACCGCCCGCACCCGCGCCCGTACCGGCGCCGCCGCTTTGGCCCGCCGTGCCCGCGCCACTCCCGCCGCCCGCGCCAGCGGTCGCTGCACCAGCCTGCCCACCCGAGCCGGCACCGCCGAGACCACCCGCCGTACCCCCGCTGCCAGCGGCGAGGCCGCCCGACCCAGCTCCGGCCATTCCGCCGACGCCGCCGGTCGCGCCGCCGGTCCCGCCCGCACCGCCGACGCCGCCCGACCCGCCGGTCGCGCTCCCTGCGCTTCCCGCCTGGGTCCCGCCGACGCCGGCCTGCGCACCGGCGGTTCCGCCGCTACCTCCCGTCCCGCTGGATCCGCCGGTCGGCATTTCCGGAGGGTTGGTGGGTGCCGGCTCAGCCGTGCACCCGAGGGCGATGACGCCGGCGACCCAGAGGAGCCCGTAACGCTGGGTCATGAAGCCACCGACATATCGTGCCGCACAGCTCGAATGGATGTTTGCAACAAGGAAGGATGCTCGCCGACCGGAGCCAAAAGGGCCCGATCCACGACTATTCCCGCCGCGCCCGCGCGCGATCACGAGCCGGGGGCGGTACGAGCGGTTCTGAGATTCGCTCTAGATCACTTTCATGCGGCCGCTCATCGTGATCAGCGCCAGCAGATCGAGCAGGCCTGAATAGTAGCGAGGAGTTCCGGTGATGAGCCTCAGGTCCCACACCGCCTGCACGAACTCGACGCGCTCGGTGCGCGTCGAAATGAGGGCGGCGATGCCGTTCGCAGCGACGAGCGCGGGCTCCGGCAAAGGGTCGACCGGCGTGCCATCGAGCTCGTACGAGGTGCCCGTCGTCGCGAGGGGGGCGAAAAATCCGATCAAGCGATCGCTGTGCTCGACGGGCCACGGTGACTCGCCGACCCAGATGCCATCGAGCGTGACGTTCAGGTGCGTGCGGTACGCCTCGGTCCCGAAGTTGCGCCAGTTCTCCATCAGCATCCCGCTGAAGTACGCCCTCACCGGGGTGAGGCCCGTGGTCGGGTGAGCGACGCTCTCGATGTAAGCGCGAGCGGCTGCGGCGGCTTCACGCCAGAACTCGTCGCCGGTCGCCTGGGCCCAGAGCTCGTAGTAGGCGGGCATCACCTGCGAGGGGCGCGTATAAACGACCGCCTGCCGCGGTTCGTCGAACACGAGCTTCGTCTCGGTGTCGAACGTGTTCGTCACGTTGGACCCCATCGCGACCGCCTCTTCGGCCTTGTGGCGCATCACGTCGAGCAGCGCGAGCGCGTCGGCCTCGTAGTCGAGCTCGCCGTCGCTACCCCACTGATCGTGCGCGAAAATGAGCGACATCGTGAACTGCTGGTAGCCGAAGGGATCGACGCAGGGTCGCACCGGGCCTTCGAGCGTGTCGCAGCGCGAGGTGAAGTATCCAACGTCCGCGCCGGTCGCGGCCATCTCGGCCTTGGCGTAGCGCCACAGGCGATCGAACTCCTCCTTTCGATCGAGCTCTACGGTGATCAACATCCCGTAGCCGACGCCTTCGGTGCGGATGTCGTTGTGGAGGATGTCTTTGATATAGGCCTGGTCGGGCGCTACCTCGTAGTAGATGACCTGATCCTGCGTGCCGTAGAACAGCTGCTGGAACGTCGCCTCGATCTTGTCGGTGATCTCGGTTTCGGTCTTGTTGAGGAGGTCGCCGAACGCGTTCGGGTAGCCCGTGGGAGGGACCAGCGGGATGAGCGTCGGATCGGTCGGACCGGAACCGCCGGCTCCGCCTTCGCCGCCCGCATCGGCGTCGGGCGCGTCGGCGTCGGGCGCGTCGGCGTCGGGCGCGTCGTCGGGCGCATCGGCGTCGGCGTCGGCGCTGGCGTCGACCGGGTCGTAACCGAGCGAATCGACGGTGGTCGAGCAGCCGCCTAGCGCCGAAAAGACAAGGGCGACGAGGGAGACCCGAGCGAGGGTCCGCAAAGGAAGGAAACCCGTGACCACGCACGGGAACCCTGATGAACCGCGCCTAGTCAGTCAAGTACGTCCGCACACGGGACGCGAGAACGCTCTTCGGATGCCGCTTGAGAAATAGCTCCGCGCGCTTCTTCGCCTGGGCCATTTGACCGCTCTTTGCCAGCGCGTCGATGCGCAGGACCTCGGCCTCGAGCACCAGCCTCCCCCGCGGGTAGGCGCGGGAGTAGTCATCGAGCAACGCGAGAGCCGAAGCCGCGTCGCCGGCCGCAAGCCGCGAACGCGCGGCATCGAGCGCACCGAGCTCGGCCGCCAGAGCACTCGCCGAATGCGCGCGCGGCTCGACCTTCGGTGCCGGGGCGACCCGTTGCGGCTCCGGTGCGACATCGGTAACGGCGGGCGCGGGCGGCGGTTCGACCGCGGCCGGTGTGGGCCGCTGGGCGCGCGGAGCCGCTGCCACCGCCACCACCGCCGGCTCCGGTGCCTGAGCTTTCTGCCAAGCGTAGTAGCCGACCGGCGCCGCGGCGGTCATGCCGAGCCCCGAGATGGCGAGGATCTTCGTCCAGCCGGCCTTCGTCAGCAGTGCCGCCGACGAGGCGCCACCCGCCGTGCTGGCCGTGAGCGCGGCAGTTCCCGCGATGCCGAGCGCCGCCAGCGTGCGAGCACGCACCGCCGGTGAACTTCGATATGAAGCCCCCGCATCGAGCAGTGCCTGTTCGAAGGCGCTACCACCCTCTTCTCGTAGTCTACGTGGTTCGCTCATCGCTTTACCTCAGGCCTGAGAGACGACTCCAGCGCCTGGACGCGCTTTTTGAACTGGCCCCGGGCGCGCCGCAGGCGTGACGCCACCGTCCCCGAGGGAATGGAAAGAACCCCCGCGATCTCGGCCATGCTGAGCTCCTCGAACTCGTAGAGGACGAACACGGTGCGCAAATCGGGCTCCATCTCGTCCAGTACCCGGTCGAGCAACCTTCGGGCACGTTTTCTGTCGGCCAGCTGTTCAGGAGTGGCGAGATCGACGAGCTCGGGCGCTTCCTCGGCGGAAACCTCACGGCGACGCGCGGCGGTGCGACGCGCGTGAGCGGCCACGTTGAGCGCCGTCTGGAGGAGGAAACTCTTTTCCGAGCCGAGCCTGACGTCGTCCAGGCGACGGGCCACGGTGATGAAGGTGCGCTGCACCTCGTCGTCGACCTCGGACGCCGGAGTGCCGGCGTTGCGCAACACGCGCGCAACGAAGTCGAGATGGTCGTCGACCATGCGCCTGAGGCGCGCCTCGCGCTCGCGCTCGTGATCCGTCTTCATGCCCGGCTGGGCGATGAGCGGATGCACCCCGGACTGCACCTCGACGATCCCAGGAACGACTTGTAGAGCGAGCTCGGTCATGGGCGCGGCGGGGGGCTCCGAGGGATCTCGATCAGTCGGATTGTGGGGTGGAGCCTGTTTCATCAATTCCCGGTCTCACCGCAAATGATCACCCTAGCGAGACCTCGGGACAACCGAAAGCGCGAAGAAAGCCGATATCCCCAGCGATTTCAGAATGCCGCGTGCATCCCGAGGCCCCCGCTGGGAGCCACGACGCGTGTTTCTCCCAGGTGACGCGGGGGCTCACCCACCGTGAAGCGACGCGTGACGAATGGCATCGTGAATGCACCAGAAAGTTCGATCGCGAACATTCCCAGCGGAACGCCGACCGTGAGTGACCCCCCAGCTCCATAGTACGAGCGCAGAACTGACGACGTGTAGGACATTCCCTTACCTGCGGCACCAAGCCAGCCACCGATCAGGTGCGCGCAGGGCTCGAGCGTGAGCAGACCTGCGACATTCCAGCGCGCAGGACAGCCCGTGAGTGTCGCTGCGGTCAGGCGCATGCTCGCGTCGGGCGGCTCGCTGAAAAAGTCGTTCTGAAGCCGGATGAGCCCGATACCGATCGACGGTTCCACTGTGCTTCCGCTCTTGAAGCGCACGCGCGCGAAGAGCTCTCCGCCAAGGCTCGTGAACGGATCGACGACCTCGGCAACCAAAAACTTCGCCCCGAGCTCGAGCCCGAGCGCGCTCTCGTCGGAGGGTGGTGGCGGCGGCGGTGGCGGTGGTGGCGGCGGTGGTGGCGGCGGCGGCGGTGGTGGCGGCGGCGGCAGCGGTGCGACGCGAGCAGCGGGATCGATCGCGAGCGCGGCCGTGAGCGAGAGCGCTTCGACGATCTCGTCGCAACTCCCGCCGTCAACGCGACGCGTGTCGGTCGCGCCGTCCTCGCCCTGCATGCGGAGCTCGCCGTGCGCGCCTCCCGACGCTTGACTCAACCGAACCTGAAGTTCCATCGCCCGCTCACCCGGCTCGGCGACACGAACGCGCTCCGTTCGCGCCCGAACGCCCTGTAGGAATGCGGCCTCACTCGAGCAATCGTCGGGAGCCTCGAACACGATTCGAACGGGGATCGGCACGGGCTGCGGCACGGCCGGCGTTCCGACGGCACCGAGCCCGACGACCAGCTCGAAAAGCGCTAGGCCGCCACCGACTGTCACCGCGTCAACGTGACACGAAGGGACGTTGTCGCGAAAGCCCCGCGATCACCGCCGGGACCTCGTCGGCCACCTCGTGCGACAGCACACCGCGATCGACACCCCGCTGGGCGGCCACGCGTTCGGCGGCCCGCCCGTGAAGGAAAGCGCCCGAACAGGCTGCCGTGTAGGGGTCATTGCCGACCAGGAGCGTGCCGAGGCAGCCGGCAAGGACGTCACCCGAGCCCCCGGTCGCGAGGACGGGATGGCCGGCGGGACAGGCGGCAATCCGCTGTCCGGGTGCCCCGACCAGCGTTGGTGCGCCCTTCAAGAGCACCGTCGCCCGGGTGAGCTCGACCGCGCGCTCCACGGCTCCGAAGCGATCCGCTTCGATCGCGGCCGTGGAGGTACCGAGTAGCCCCGCGAGCTCACCCGGATGGGGTGTGAGCAAGAGCTGGCCCCTGCTTCGCGCAAGCTCCTCGGCTCGACCGAAAAACCGAGTGATGGCATCGGCGTCGACGACGACCGGACCCTGCCAGGCGAGCACGGTCTGATCGACGACGCGCCGAGCCGTCTCGTCGAACCCGATGCCCGGCCCGACGACGGCAACGTCCGTCCGCTCGAGCAGAGCGAGCAGGGACGCCTCCGGCGCGTTCGGATCGATCCGCGCGGTCATCGCCTCGAGCACGCGGGCCTCGAACACCTGCGCCACCTCGGGCAGCCCGGCGAGCGTCACCAATCCGGCGCCCGCGCGCAGCGCGCCGTGTGCGACCAGCAGCGCCGCGCCGATCTTGCCCGGCGAGCCGGCGAGGACGAGCACGCGACCGGAGGTACCCTTGTGCGATAGTCGCGTTCTCGGAGCGATCGAGCGCGCGACGTCCGCTTTTTCGATTTCGGCAGCGCCGTAGCCGTTTCGTTCCAGGAGCGACGCCGGGATCCCGATGTCGATCACCGACACGCGACCCGCGTGCTCGGCGCCGAACGGCGTGAGGAGACCCCGCTTCTTCTGAGCGAACGTCAACGTGAACGCGGCCCGAACCGCGGTGCCGAGGGGGACGCCACGGTCGGCGTCGAGCCCCGACGGCAGATCGAGGCTCACGCAAGGACCCGCCGCTTGATTGATGCGCTCGACCACGATGCGGTCGAGGCCCGCGAGCTCACGGGTGAGGCCAGTGCCGAAGAGGGCGTCCACCGTCACCTCGCTCTCGGCGAGCGCTCCCTCGAGGACCTCGACGTTGTCGTTGCGGATGTACTCCACGCTGCCACCCTGCGCCTTCCACGCCTCGAACTGCGCGGCCGCATCGCCGGTGAGCGCATCCTGATCCGCGACCAGAAGGAGCCACACCCGCCAGCCGCGCGCCGAAAGATCGCGGGCCACCACGAAGCCGTCACCACCGTTGTTGCCGCGCCCGCACACGATGGCGGCGCTTCGTGCTTGCGGGAACTCCGCCATCAGCGCCTGGGCGGCGCCGCGCCCGGCGTTCTCCATCAGAACGCGGGACGGGATCCCGTGTTCGTCGGTCGCCCGGCGATCGAGGGCCCGTGCCTCGGCTCGCGAGAGAACGGGAAGCACGACCCAACTTTAGGATCAGCCGCACCCGAGTGTCGAGCCGCGACCGCTCGAGCGCATCTCACGACCTCGCTGGGCTATGGTCTGAGCTCTAGCCCGCGGTCGACCGCCGTGCGCAGGTCGCGAACGGCGCGGTCGAGGCCGACGAGGACGGCGTCCGCGACGACGGAGTGGCCGATATTGAGCTCTTCGACCTCGGCAATACCGACGATCGCGGCCACGTTGTCGCGGGTGAGACCGTGCCCGGCCGCCACCTCGAGACCGAGTTGCCGCGCCAGGCGCGCGGCTTGAGCGAGTCTCGAAAGCTCTCCGGCGCGCTCCGCGCCGCGGGCGTTCGCGTACTCGCCGGTGTGAAGCTCCACCTGCCGCGCACCGAGCTCGCGGCTCGCCTGGATCTGCGCCGCGTCGGCGCCGACGAACAGGCTCAACTTGATGCCCGAGAGCTCAAAGGCCCGCGCAGCTTTCGTCACCTGGTCGCGCGCGGCGATCACGTCGAGGCCCCCCTCCGTGGTGAGCTCCTCGCGCCGCTCCGGCACGAGCGTCACCACGTCGGGCACGATGCGCTGGGCGATCGCGATCATCTCGTCCGTCGCCGCCATCTCGAGGTTCAGCACCGTGGTGAGCGACTGTCGCAAGCGCTCGACGTCGGCGTCACGAATGTGGCGGCGATCCTCGCGCAGGTGCGCGGTGATGCCGTCCGCCCCGGCGAGCTCGCAGAGGCCGGCGGCAAGCACCGGATCCGGGTAAACGGTGCCCCGCGCGTTGCGGATCGTGGCGACGTGATCGATGTTGATGTGGAGGCGAACCATGGGCGAGGGCGGAGCGTAGCGTCATTTGCCCGAGTTCCAAGGACGACCGGTCGCGGGCCTGGCAAACGCGGTTCGCCGTTCAGTCGCAGTTCCGTTCCTTGCCGGCCTCGTCGTAGTAGAAGCCGGCGCAACAGAGCCCGTAGGAGCACACGCCGTAGCCGCCGCAGTTCTCCTTCGCGTACTCGACCTGGTCGTCGTCGGCCTCGTCCTGGCAGCGGTCCACGCACTTTTCCATCACGCTGTCGTCGGTGCAGGCGTCCGCTGCTTCCTCGCAGGCGGCGCGACAATCGTCTTCGCTCGGGCCCCCGCAAGCGGTGACCAGGAACAGCAGGAGCCCTAGACAAGCCCCGGACAGCAGACGCCATGAACCTCGGATCATCGAATACTCTCCCTTGCGCATGGACTCACCATCATCCCATGGGGGTCGGGCCCGACTCCATGCCAAATTCTTTGCGTCGCCTTGGTTTCGGCGATTCGATGAACGCCTAGGAAACCCTCGTGGACCGAAATCAGGAACCGACGCTGGCGGAGACGGGCCGAGGCGTGGCCAAAGCAGGCCTGGTCATCGCGGGCGTCGTCGGTGCGGCGTTTGCGCTCGCACCGGACGAACGTCGGACCTCAGCGCCGGTGCCGGCGGTAAGCGGCACGCTGCCTAGCGCGAGTGCCAGCACCGAAAGGGCTCCTCCCGTCGCCGCACCCTCGAGCTCGGTGAGTACTCCCCTCCCCTATGTCGAGCTCGACGGCGGGACGCTCGCGGAGCGAAACGAGACGCTGCTCGTCAACATGGAGCGAGCACTCGGCTTGAAGGAGCCGGCGATCGCCAAGGTGCGGGCCATTCTCGGCGCGTCCGACATGATCGGTCAGGGGAACCCCAAGGTGTCGCGCCGCGCGATGACCCGCGGCGAGTGCCTCACCCGTCGGGCCTCGGCGACGCACCTCTCGCCTGCCGATCCGCGTTGCGGCGCGCCGAACATGGTCCCGCTCTACGATCCGGGTGCCGGCGAAACCGCGGCGACGGCCAAGGTCTGCGTGGACCAATTCGAGTTTCCCGACATCGCTTGCGAATTCCCGCTGGTATGGGTGCGCGCGAACGAGGCCCAGGCCCTGTGTCACGCCCTCGACAAGCGCCTGTGCGACGCGCACGAGTGGGAGGGCGGCTGCGCCGGAGCGTTGAAGAGCCCGGAGAGCGAGTACCCGTTCGACGACCGGCGCATCATGATGCAGTACCTCCACGACAAAAACCGCGAGATCGTGTGGGCCTACGGCAAGGAGAAGAACCACGCGCTCTGCGCCACCGGCTCGAAGAAGAGCCCGCGCTGCACGGCCGGCGGTTTCACCGTGTGCGGCACCAACGACTATCCGGCCGGTTCATTTCCGGACTGCGTGAGCCCGCTCGGCGTCTATGACCTCCACGGTAACGTCGCCGAGCACATGAGCTTCCCGCGCAACCTGGAACAGCTCGGCAGCCGCGGCGGGTCGGGCGAGACCGAAATGAAAGGGAGCTGGTTCATTTTCGCCCAGGCGGAGGCGCACGAAGACGACTGCCGCTTTCGCGCTCCCGACTGGCACGTCACCAAGATCGACGATCCGAACAGCCACCGGAACTACCACCTCGGGTTCCGCTGCTGTCGCGACGTTCCCTAATCGCCGCCGGCTCCGAGATCCCAGTCTTCACCGAGCATCTCGGCCTTCGGCGTCGCGAGCGGTTCGCCGTTCGGCCCGTCGCGACGAACGACCATCGTGTGGCGCGTGGCCGTGTCTTCGTTTTCGCGCGCCACGACCGTGATCACGTTCATCCCTGGCTGGAGATCGGCGTCGAACGCGAACGCGAGCCGCTTCGGATCGGCGGCCTTGCGGTTCGACTGGTAAAAGACCTTGCGCGGCCCGACGAACACGAACACGTCGCGAACGCGATCGGTGTCCGTCGCCGTGCCCGAAACGCGGACCTTGGTCGCGCGGGTAGAGAGACTCGCCGGCGCGACTTCGAGCAACGGCGGCGAGTGCGACAGCACCGGCTCGAACAGCACCTTGGCCGCACCCGCCCCGGCCGGCTTGATGTTCCGCGTCTCGACGAAACCGAAGCGCGCGTCGCCGAGGTTCACCTTCGTGAAGTCGCCGAATACGCCGGCGCGCTCCAGGAGCGAGCCCTTGCCCAGCTGCCCGACGATCGGCGCGGGACCGAGCGGCTGGCCGCGCACCGCCGCGACCGAGGGCGTGCTGACGAGCCCGGCCGCTTGCACGATCGGCAACGGGGTCTTGACGACCGTGAGCTTGGCGCGCTCGCTCGAAACCACGCGGAGATCGCGATCGGCGACGCTGACCTCCACGTTCGCCGTCGGCTCCTGGAGGGACTCGAGCACGTCGAAGGTGAAGGCGACGTTCTTCACCTCGCCGGGCTTCATGTTCGAGACATCGAAGCGACCGGCGTGGAGAAGGAGCCCGTCCCCGGCGAGATTCCGGAGGTTCGCCTGTGTCTCGTACGAAGCGCCCTTCCCGACGTTCTTCACGTTCAGGTAGATGGTGACGCCCTCGCCGAGCGCGATCTGCCGGTCGCCGTTACCGGGGCGATTGTCGGTGACCTGGTAGTTGTAGGCGAAGATCGGCCGCGGCTCGGCATTGATGGTGGGGCGGAGCTCGGCATCACGCGGCGGCTCACCGCCTTCGGCGAAGAACTGGATGCGAACGATGTCCGCGCGCGTGTCGGCGTCTCGCGGGATGGTGCAGGTGCGCTTGGCATCCTCGGGCAGCGGCTTGGTCGAGCCCGGCTTCCTGCCTTCGACCTCGCAGAAACCGAGCGGCGCCGTCGCGGTCTTGGTCTCCCCCGGGCCCACGCGGCCGAACGCGAGCTCTTTCTCGTCCCAGAAGACGCCGTCGCTCTTGGTGACGGCACGTAGTTGGTAGATCGGCCCCTTCGACTTGTTCTTCACCGAGACGGACAGCGTCATCGACCCACCGGCGACGATGGTGTCGTTCGGGCGATCGGTGGACACCTTCACCTCGTAGTCGGCGGCCGCGGGACCGCCGCTCGCGTCCTTCGGCGGGGGCGTCCAGTCGACGCCGATCTTCGCGAGGTCGGCGCTCACGGCGTCGATCTCCGCCGCCTGCATCTTCTCCAGGTAAGCCTTGGCGGTCCTGAGCTGCTCCGGCCGCTTGCCCCCGGTGAGACGGCTCACGAGCCCCTGCCCGATCTTGATCGCGAAATCGAGCTCGAAGTCCTGATCGGGCTCGTCACCACGCTCGCGGATCTCAGCGCGCGCTTTCTCCGGCAAGTTGTAGCGCAGCGTGAAGCTCGGGCGCTCGGGGTTGCGTCGCGCAGCGCCGCTCAGGCTCTTCGTCAGGTCGCGCTCGCGCAGCGCGCGATCGGAGCGGAAGAGATCCATCTCCAGCGTGTCGGCCGTCATCGGATCGAGGGCCACGTCGGGCGCGACGCCGACGCCCTGGATCGAGTAGTCGCCCGGGGTGAGGTACTGCGCGATGGTGAGCTTGAGCGCGGCGTTGTCGGGGGTGACGCGCGGAAACACCAGCTGCACGCTGCCTTTCCCGAACGTCGTCTGCCCGACGATGATGGCGCGATCCAAGTTCTTCAGCGCTCCGGCGACGATCTCGCTCGCGCTCGCGCTCGAGCCGTTGACCAGAACCACGATCGGGTAGTCGGGCTCGGTGCCGGCGCGCGTCGCACGCTTCTCCTCGCGCCCCTCGGTGGCACCCGCGGTCGACACGATCACGCCGTCCTCGAGGAACCGATCGGCGACCAGCGCCGCCTGTTCGAGCAACCCGCCCGGGTTCGCGCGCAGATCGAGCACCAGCCCCTTGAGGCGTTCCTTCTTGTGAAGCTCGGTCAGGGCCTTGTCGAGCTCCTCCGCACTGGTCGACTGGAAGCCCGATAGCCGCACGTAGCCGATGCCGGGCGAGAGCGCGCGACTCTCCACCGATTTCACCTGGATCTCCTCGCGCGTGAGCTCGAACGGGCGCGTGCCCTGCCAGCCCTCGGGGCCGTCGCGCTGGATCCAGATCGTGACCTTCGAGCCGGGTTTTCCGCGCAAACGCGACACCGCGTCGTCGAGCGGCATGTTCAGCGTCGACTCGTTGTTGATCTTGATGATGCGATCGAGGCGGCGGAGCCCCGAGCGCCCGGCCGGGGTTCCGGCCATCGGCTTCATCACGGTCAGCATCTGATCGCGGATCGAAATCACGATGCCGAGACCGCCGAAGTGGCCCGACGTCGACAGGTTCATTTCCCGATACGCATCGGGCGTCAGGAACACGCTGTGCGGGTCGAGCGTCCGCAGCATGCCGTTGCAGGCCGCGTACTCGACCTCCCGGAGGTCGGTCCCGGAGTCGCGGAGGTGCGCCTGGAGGAAGCTGAACACCTCACGCAGGCGCGCGGCCACGTCCCACGGACCCTGCACGTTGTCGACGCGAAACTCTTTGGATTCCGTGTCGACCTGCACCACCACCTTGGAGCTCTTCTCGTCGAAGCGGACGATGACCTCGGCGACCTCCTTCTGGATCTGGTTCAAGGCGCTCAGGAACATCTGGCGCGGCTTCACGCGCGCCGGGTCCACGTACTTGTTGCGGATGGTGTTGAGCGTCTCTTTGACCGCGACGAGCTGGGTGAGATCGTACGGGGGTGCCGCCTGGCCGGGGGCCGCCACGGCGTGGGCGGCGGCCAGCCCTCGCCAGAGCCCGCCGGTGCCGAAGTGAATCGCGAAATAGGAGGCCACGCCGAAGACGCCAAGCACGACGACGAGGCGTCCGAGCCGCTCGAGAAAGCGCACCATCGGCGGCCAGTCTAGTACAAGGGCGCGCCGGCGGTCAGGGCGCGGGAGCGTCGGCTCCGGCGGCGAGCCCGGCCGGGATGTGCGCGCCCTTGCCGCCCGCTCCGACGCTTCTCGAGGGGGCCGAATCGTTCACCGGGGGGGCAGCCTCGTCGCGGCGGATCGAGTAGCGGACCAGCGCCCGGAGCGCCTTGTTTCGCTCCACGTTGCCGAGCACGAGCTTCAGGTCTTCGTAGACGGACGGATCGACGATCAGCGCCCCGAGCGTGCCCTTGCCGGCGCGGATGTCGGCCACGATGTGCCGGAGGTCCGCGCTCATGTCGTTCAGGTTCTGCATGAAGACCTGCGAGTTTTCGTCACCGTAGATGACGCTCTTGGCCACCCCGTTCCCCTCCCGGATGCCCTTCAGGGTGAGCCGGAGCTCGTCGGCCGCCCCGCCGAACTGGGAGACGGCCTTCTGGGACTCGGCGCCGTAGAGCACCTCGTGCACGAGTCCGGGACCGGTCTGCACCCGGACCAGCACCTGGTTCACGTTCTCGGCCGTCTGGCTGAGCTCGCCGGTGACCTTCACCAGGTTCTGAACCAGCTTCGACAACCGCTCGGCCTCGGCGGGGTCGTTCAGGACCTTGCCGACGTAGCCCTCCCCGCGGTCGAGCGAACCGAGCACGCCGTTCAGCGACTCCGTCGCGCCCTTCAGGTTCTTCTGCAGCCCTTCGTCGGAAAGGGCGGCGGTGCCCTTCTCCAGGTTATCGACGACCCGCTCGAGCTTGGCAGGTAGTCCGCTGAACTTGCCCATCATGGCCGCCAGGTCCTCGCCCTCCTTCGCGGTGATGTAGCTGCCGGGCGCCAGCGACCCCTTCGGGGCGCTGCCGATGGTGATGCTCAGCATCTTGTCGCCGAGCAGACCCTTGCCCTCGACGCTGGCGATCGAGTCCTGCTTGATGCGAGGCGCCTGTTCGGCGATCACGGCCAGCACGACGTGGATCTTGCGGTCGCCGCTATCCCCCGCGTAGCCGACCTTGGTCACCCGACCGATGTCGAGGCCGCCCATGCGGACCGTCGAGCCCACGGTGAGCCCCTGGACGTCCATGAAGGAGGTCCTGAATTCGAGCTTCTTCGCGAAGAGCTGGCGCTCCTCCCCAATCAAGAAAACGACCCCGCCGATGGCGATCATCCCGGCGAGCACGAATGCTCCGACCTTGTACTCGCGGCTCTTCCTCATCGGCGCGTGAAGACAAGTCTTGCGCGTTCGGGGCCCTGCGTCACGCCCCCCGCGAGTCGACGACGGATCCCGCCCGGCCGGCCCGTGGTAAGCCCCGCCCCATGCGCCTTTCCACGCTCCTAGCGCCCGACATCAAGCGCATCCTGGAGGAGGATCCGGAGCAGGTCCGGGACCTGCTCGAGGAGATCCACCCCGAGGACCTCGCCGACATCGTCAGCGAGCTCGAGCCGCACCACGCGGCGCTCCTGCTCGGACGCATGCCGGCGGAGGGGGCAGCACCGATCTTCGAGCGCCTCGAGGAGCACGAACAGGAAGAGCTCGCCGAGCAGATGCAGCCGGAGGAGGTGGCGGCGATCGCGAGCGAGATGGCGCCCGACGATCGAGCGGACCTGTTCTCGATCCTGCCGCCGGGCGTCGCCGAGAACGTCCTCACGACGCTCGAAAAGGTCGACCCCGAAGCGGCGGAGGACGTGCGCGAGCTCGGGAAGTACCCGGACACGGCCGCCGGGCACTTGATGACGACGTGGTACGTGTCCGCGCCGCCGACCTCCACCGTCGAAGAAACGTTCGAGGCGGTGCGCGTTCACGCCGAGGACACCGACACGCCGATCTACAGCGTGTACGTCCTCTCGGGCGAGGGCAAGCTGCTCGGGCTCGTGCCGCTTCGGGACCTCATCGTCGCGTCGCGGCACGGAACGAGCCAGGTGATCGCGGAGATCATGAGGCCGAACTTCATCAGCGTGCCGCCGGAGATGTACCAGGAGGACGTGGCGCGCCGGATGGCCAAGTACGACACCAACGCGATGCCGGTCGTGAACGAAGCCGGCAAGCTCCTCGGCGTCATCACGATCGACGACATCATCGACGTTCTGACGGCGGAACAAACCGAGGACGTGCAGAAAATCGGCGGCATCGCGCCACTCGAGCTGCCCTATTTTCAGACCAGCTTCCTCGGGTTCCTGCAGAAGCGCGGCGTGTGGCTCCTGGTCCTGTTCTTCCTTCAGTTCTTCACGCAGATGGCGCTCCGCAGCTCGGACCACGTCTTGAGCGCCATCCACGGGGCCGCCTACTACATCCCGCTCTTGATCAGCTCGGGCGGAAACTCCGGATCGCAGTCCTCGACGCTGGTCATCCGCGGGCTCGCGCTCGGCGAGATCAAGCCGAGCGACTGGTGGCGCATCCTGTGGCGCGAAGCGGGGATGGGCCTGGTGCTCGGTCTGGGCCTTGCGCTCTTCGGCTTCCTCCGCGTGCTCTTGTATCCCGATCAGAACATCGAGTTCGCGGTGACCGTCGGTGTTGCCATCGTCGGCATCGTGTTCGGGGGCTGCACGATCGGAGCGATGCTGCCGCTCCTCTTGAAGCGCCTCGGCATCGATCCGGCGACGAGCTCCACACCGTTCATCGCGAGCCTGGTCGACGTGACCGGGATCCTGATCTTCGTCTTCACGGCGCAGATCATCATGAGCAGCGTGATCGCCGCCTACCAGCCGCCTTGAGCGCGACCGCCGGGGGGCCCCGTCGAGCGCCCGGCGGGGGCACGAGTACGGCGGCACCACCCCCTGATCCTCGCTCGGTGGGGTCCGAAAGGGGCTCGGAGGGCAGGTCTTCGATCTTCGTCCGGAGCGAGAATCCTGCAGTTTGGACGGAGTGGCACCGCTTCCACATCCGTTGCGACCCACCACGACTCCGCGGTCATGGACGGTCGAAAACTCACGCAAACACGAGCAAACGAGCCGATTTCGAGCGCGAGCACCACCTCGGTACGGGGTGCCCCCAGGCCCCCCGTCACCACCCTTCCTACCCCCGTGCCAGCACCTGCACCCACCCGCCAGAGGGTGAACAAGAAACGAGAACTAACTGGCGCTTGCCAAGGGGCGAACCTGGTCGGAGATTAAGGCGTAACCATGGCTTCCTCGGCGCGTTTTTCATTCTTGTGCTTCGTGTTCCTCGCGGTGGGTGCGTTCAGCTGCAGCACCGGTGTCGAGGGCGATGGCACCGACATCAACGACAACTCCGGCGGGAGCGGTAACAGCGGAGGCAACGACGGTGGCTCCGGCGCCGTCGTCCGGCCGACGGGTGGCACCTCCGCCGGGACCATCTCGTTCGAGAACCCCGCGTGCGGCGACGGTAAGTATCAGTCGCCCGAAGCGTGCGACGACGGCAACAAGACGAACGGCGACTGCTGCAACGAGTTCTGCAGCGTCGAAGCCGACTGTCTCTGCCCGACGGTTCCCGAGGTCGGCGCCTGCTCGAGCATCGCCGCCTGTGGCAACAGCAAGCTGACGAGCGCCGAGGCGTGCGACGACGGCAACAACACGGACGGCGACGGCTGCTCCGCTGACTGCAAGACCGTGACGCCGGGTTGGCAGTGCCGGGTGCCGGGAAAGAAGTGCGTTCCGTTCTGCGGCGACGGCCAGCTGCTCGGCGGCGAAAACTGCGATGACGGCAACGCCGTGAGCACGGACGGTTGCTCGAGCACTTGCTTGATGGAACCCGGCTGGTCGTGCACCGGCACGCCGAGCGTGTGCACGGCGTCGGTGTGCGGCAACGGTATTGCGGAATCCGGTGAGGGCTGCGACCTCGGTGGCGCCCCGCTGGTTCCCGACGGCACGAACGGCCTCTTCTACGGCGACGCGACCGGCTGCTCGAAGACGTGCACGGCCGAACCGAACTGTCGCCCCGACGGCACGACGCAAGCGTGCTCCACGGCTTGCGGCGACGGCAACATCGACACCTTCGACGGCGAGACGTGCGACGACGGCAACGCGGTCGCCGGCGACGGCTGCTCGGACACGTGCATGACGGAAGCCGGCTTCATGTGCGGTAACCAGATGGCGCCCGACACCGAGCCGTGCCCCAGCAACCCGGCCCTCCAGTGTCTCGTCTTGCCGGTCATCTATCGCGACTTCAAGGGACAGCAGGAATCGGGCGGACACCCAGACTTCTTCTACATGGGAGCGACGACGCCCGCCGGCACGCCCGGCCACGTCGGCGGCAAGACCTCATGCGTCCCGAACGCGAGCGGTACCCGCGCCGCCTACACCGCGGGCGACGCGTGCCCCAGCACGGACGCGGTCGGTCCTTGCACCGGCATCGCGGCCGCGGCGCTGAACGCCATGGGTAAGCCGTCCCTGGCGAAGGACACCTGCCCGTGCATTTTCACGGACTGGGATCAGACCGGCGTGCTTCCCGCCGGCACCGCCACCTGCTGGGTCGAGAACGAGGGCAGCATGCGCAATCGCCTCGACACGATGGTGAAGGTCGTGAAGGACGCCGCGAGCTTCGCCGAGTGGTACACGACCACGGCGGCGAGCACCGAAACGCGCGGCGCGCTCGAGCTCGCGGCGATGGGCGCTCAGTACCAGTTCTCGAGCAGCGCACCGGGCGCGGCGGCCGGCGCCGTCGGGCGCACGGTGCTCGAGGACATCCACGCGAACTGCCTGGGCACGGCGACGCCCCTCCAGAGCGGCTTCTTCCCGCTCGAGGCATCGACCGCCTCGGCCAAGATTTGTAACCTCTGGCCGTACTGGAAGACCGGGCTCACTGCGGCGAACTGCGCGACCGGAGCCGGGAACCCGATCGTGTCGCAGTGGGACACGCAGGCCGCCTACGACGGATGCCCGATGACGGGCACCGGCGGCCCCGTGCCGCACTCGAGCGGCAACCCGACCAACGGCTCCACCGCCATCACCGGCGTACCCCGCAACTTCTACTTCACGACCGAGGCGCGCTACCTGTTCCGGTACGACGCTCCGGCGACGCTGTCGTTCTTCGGCGACGACGACGTGTGGGTGTTCGTGAACGGGCGGCTCGCGCTCGACCTCGGCGCACCGCACGAGCGGCTCCAGGGCATGGTCACCATCGACACGCAGTGGGGCCTCGAAGTCGGCCGCATCTACGAGATCGCGGTGTTCCACGCCGACCGCCATCCGCGCGAGTCGAACTACCAGCTCACGCTGTCGGGCTTCGCCACCACCAAGTCGGTGTGCGAGCCGCGCTGCGGCGACGAGATCACGACCCTGACCGAGGAGTGCGACGACGGCGACGCGTCCACCGACACCGACGGCATCCTCAACCAGGACGGCGTCTTCGGCGGCTGCGATTCGACCTGCCACTTCGGCCCGTTCTGCGGCGACGGCATGGTGTTCACCGGGACCGACCCGGCCACCGGCCTCCCGTACGAGCAGTGCGACAAGGGCCGAGACAACGTCGACACCTACGGCGTCGTGGGCGGCTGCTCACCGAGCTGCCAGGTCACGCCGGCCTGCGGCGACGGCTTCATCGACAGCGCCTTCGGCGAGACCTGCGACGACGGCCCCGCCAACGGCCAGGGCAGCTGCGTCGGCTGCGTGAAGGTCGTGCAGTAGCTCGGACCGGGGGGGGGAGGCTCGAGCCTTCCCCCGCGCCTGCCCTAGCTCGTTGCCCTAGCTGTTGAGGAGAGCTTCGACGCTCTCCTTGACCGGGGCGCGGCCGTGGATGAAGTCGGAGACGCGTGCGTCGGTCGAGGCGCGAAACTCGTCGACCGTGCCGGCGGAAATCACGCGGCCGGAGTGCACCATCGCGATGCGATCGCTGATGCTGAACGCGCTCCGCATGTCGTGCGTGACGACGATGCTGGTGATCTTGAGCCGCTCCTGGAGACCCGTGATCAGGTGGTTCACGCGGGCGGTGTTGATCGGGTCGAGGCCCGTCGTCGGCTCGTCGTAGAGCAGGACCTCCGGCTGAACGGCGACCGCCCGCGCCAGACCGACCCGCTTGCGCATGCCACCGGACAGATCCGACGGGCGCATGGCCTCGATGCCGGGGAGATCCACCAGACCGAGCGCCCACGCCACCCGGTCGACCCGCTCCGCTTTGCTGAGCTTGTCGCGGAAGTGCTCCTCCAGGCCGTAGCCGACGTTCTCGCCGACGGTGAGCGAATCGAACAGCGCGGCACTCTGGAACAGCATCGCGATCCGGCGCCGGACGTCGGAGAGCGCGATCTCGTCGAGGGTCGTCACGTCCAGCCCGTCGAAATAGATGTGACCCGAGTCGGGAAACAGAAGGCCGATCAGCATCTTGAGCATGACGCTCTTCCCGACGCCGGAGCCGCCACAGATGGTGAGCACCTCGCCGCGCTTCACCTCGAGCTCGAGGCCCGCGTAGACGATCTTGGGCCCGAAGGCCTTGTGGACACGCTGGAAGCGGATGTACGGCTCGGCCATGGCGCGTCCCGAACGATAGCGCGCCCGGCTCAGGGGAGAAGGCGCGTGACGAGGAGCTCGGCCGCGTCTCCCCCGCGGTAGCGGTCACGCCGCAGCCGCCCCGTCACCACGACGCGCCCGGAGAGCCCCGCGGCGCGCCCGCCGAGGCCGGGACCGAAGGCCCCGAGACGCTCGCCGCCGTCGAGCTCGAGCTCGAGCTTCAGGTGGCCGCCCTGCACCTCGCGCGCGCGCTGGATCGACGCCTCGATCTCGAGCTCCGGGCATGGGTTGCCCTCCCCGCACGGCTCGAGCAGACCGAAGTCGAGGAGGACCCGGCTCGGTGAGTCGCCCGCCGAGAGCCGAACCGCCCGCGAGGCGGTGCCCGCGACGTCGCCCACGGCGGGATGATCCTCGACCGCGCGCTCGAACGAAGCACGGAGCTCCGCAAGCTTCGCGATCGCCACCTCGAGCCCGGCCGCCGCCTGGTGCCCGCCGAAGCGGACGAGCAGGGGGCTCACCGCCGAGAGCGCGTCGTAGAGCCGTGATCCGGCAGGCCCGCGCACCGAGCCGCGGCCGTGCTCTCCGTCGAAGCCGATCACGATCACCGGCCGCTCGAACCTGTCGGCAAGCCGCCCGGCGACGATGCCGACGAGGCCCTGGCTCCATCCCTCGCGCCCGAGCACGATCGCCGGGCGCTCGGCGTAGCCCTGCTCGCTCACTTCGGCGAGCGCCTGCTCGACGATCGACTCCTGCATCGCCTTTCGCGTGGCGTTGCTCTGCTCGAGGTCGCCGGCGAGGGCATCGGCGCGAGCCTGATTCGTTTCCAGAAGCAGCTCGAGCGCAAGAGCCGGTGAGCCCAGGCGTCCGGGCGCGTTGAGTCGCGGTGCGATGCGGAACGCGACGTCCTCGGCCGTCAGCGGCTGGCCGCGCTCGATGCGGGCGAGCTCGAACATCGCGCGGAGGCCCGGGCGGCGCGCCTCGCCGAGCACGGCCAGCCCGGCCCGGACGAGCGAGCGGTTGTCGCCGACGAGCGGCGCCACGTCGGCGATGGTGCCGATGGCGACGAGGTCGAGCACCGCCTTCAGATCGACGGCGCGCCCGAGCTCGGCACGCACGGCCGCGCCGAGCGACAGCGCGAGCCCGCAAGAGGCGAGGCCCTTGAACGGGAAACCGCACTGAGGCCGGTGCGGATTCAGGAACGCGAGCGCCGGCAGCGGCTGCTCCGGAACCAGGTGGTGGTCGATCACGATCACCTCGACTCCACGCTCGCGCAGCACCTCGAGCGACGCATGGTCGGAGGAGCCGCAGTCGCAGGTGACGACCAGGCCCGCGCCAGTGGCGAGCAGCCGCTCGACCGCGGCCGAAGAGACGCCGTAGCCACCCTCGAAGCGGCGCGCGATGAGCGGCTCCACCTCGGCGCCGAGGGCGCGGAGCAACTCGGTGATCACCGCGGTCGCCGTGATGCCGTCGCAGTCGTAGTCGCCGAACACGGCGATCCGCTCGGAAGCGCGAATGGCTCGTGCCAGGCGCTCGGCGGCGAGCGCGCGGTCCATCATCATCGTGGGCGGCGACAGCTCCGACAGCCGCGGCGCAAGGAAGCGGCGCGCCTCGTCCGGATCCCGATGGCCACGAGTGACGAGCCATTCGGCGAGCGTCCCCGAGACGCGGAGCGCACGACTGAGCTCCGCCGCTGCGCCGCCCACCGGCGCCGCGGCCAGGGTGCTCGTCTCCGTCATGTCCCCCGGTAGCGTCTCCGCCGCCCGTCGTGAAGGGAAACGATCACCCTCGGGCCGTTGGCCGAGGTCGGATAACCTGGGGACGGAACCAAGAGCGCGTGAAGCCACGCCTCGGAACCGGCAACGCCGGTTACGAGTGAAGCTCTAGTTCAGGTCGGAAACGGCGACGTCGGGCTCGTCGAGCGGGCGCGCGATGAAGACCCAGCGCGCCTTTCCGTCGAGCCCGGTGATCCGCACGTGACCTTCCGGCCGAGCGCGAAGACTGATGCTCGGGCCGCTCTCGGACGGTTCGACGTCGATGAGATCCATGCCTTTCAGGACCTCGAGGCCGCGCAGCGCCTCGTCCAGACCCATGGCGGTGCGCCGGCGCGCATCACGGAGAGCCAACCTGCGGTCGCTGCCGAAGGCGTCGAGCAGCGCCTGGGCACTTTCACAGGCGGCGCGATACTCGGTCGACATCGCCTCCCACACCTCGGACGGGAAGGTGAGCGGCAGCTCACCGGGTGAGCGCGCGGAGAAAACGGCAGTCGGTGCGAGCATTCTCGCAATCTAAGGACAGGTTGCCGCCTGTCAACGGGGCCCCCCGAGCGGCGCTACGCAGAGGCTTCCGCGGGCCGGCGCCGGGCGGATTTCCGGCCGCCGCGCGTCGACCCGCCGCCACCACCAATACGCTGGAACAGCACCTTGTCGAACCACTCGGTCACCGGGAGCGCGATGTAAATCGTCGAATAGGTGCCGAGAACCATTCCGATCGTCAGCGTGAGCGCGAAGTTCTTCAGCGTGCCCGTCCCCCAGACGAAAAACGCGAGGACGCTCATCTGGACGGTGGCGTTCGTCAGCAGGGTACGTCCGAGCATCTCGGAGGTGCTCACGTTGATGAGCTCACGAAAGCTCGCGCCCCGGAGCTTGCCGAGGTTTTCGCGAACGCGGTCGTAGATGACGACGGTGTCGTTCACGGAGTACCCGATGATGGTGAGCACGGCGGCCACCGTCGTGAGGTCGATCTCGCGTCCGAGCAGGATCAAGAGACCGACGGTGCCGGTCGCGTCGTGAATGAGGGCCACCACGCTGCCCGGTGCGAACCTGAGGTCGAACCGGAACGCGATGTACGCCATGATGAAGACGATCGCGATCAGGATGCTCTTCACCGCGCTATCGCGGAGCTGAGCGCCCGCTCGGGGACCGATCCATTCCGACCGCAGCGTCTGCTCCGGCGCGCGCTGTCCGAGGGTTCGCTGCAGACCGCTCAAGAGCTGGTCGCCCTTGCTCATCAGCTGGATCTCGACCTTGTGGTCGCGGGCGTTCTGGATGAACGGGTTGTTCGCGCCGGGACGCAGTCGGATCCCCTTCACGCCCGAAGCGCGCTCGCGCACCCAGTCGAGGTCCGGGGCGACGCCGAAGCGGACCGTCACCTTGTCGCCGCCGGGGCTGAAGCGCACTTCGGTCGCCCGCTGCGCCTCGGGGCACTCGGCCGCGCGAGGGCCGAAGCAGAGCGCCCGCTCGACGGCGGCTTCGGTCTCCCCGGTCAGGATCGAGACATCTTGAACGCGGATCAGGTAGTGATGGGCGTTCTTGGAGTCGTCGACCTTGATGACGTCGGGCGTGTGGAAGTCGGCCGCAGCCACCGCGTCGCGGATCTCCTGGGGGCTGACCTCGCCGCGGAAGGCGACCTCGACCTCGGTGCCGCCGCGAAAATCCGTACCGAGACGCGCCTGGCCTGTCGCCAAGAGCCCGATCGCCCCGAAGACGATGACGACGCTGACCACGACGAACACCATGCGCCAGCGCATGAAGTCGAAGACCTTGCCGCTCGACGAGAAGAACCGCATCGTCTCTTTACCCTAGAGCCAGGCGACCCTGGCGCCCGAGCGCCTTCACCCACAGATCGAACATCACCCGCGTCATCACGACGCCGGTGAACAGGCTGCAGACGACACCGACCAGGAGCGTCGCCGCGAAGCCCTTGATCGGCCCGGTGCCGTACTGAGCGAGCACGACACCGGCGATGATGCTGGTGACGTGACCATCGAAAATGGCGCTGAACGCGCGTTTGTAGCCGATCTCGACCGCCGCACGCGGCGACTTTCCGAGATCGAGCTCCTCACGGATGCGCTCGTTGATCAACACGTTGGCATCGACGCTCATACCGATCGTGAGCGCGAGGCCCGCGATGCCGGGCAAGGTCATCGAGGCGCCGAGTGACGCCAGGATCGCCAGCTGAAGGAACAGGTTCAACACCACCGCGATGTCGGCGATCAGCCCGGCGCGGCTGTAGTAGAAGACCATGAAAATGAGCACCAGCACGGCGCCACCGAGCGCGCCCTGAACGGCCAGCGCGATCGCGTCACGGCCGAGTGACGGACCGATGCGCTGTTCGTTGGACGGTGAGATGGGCGCCGGGAGAGCACCGGAGCGCAGCACGAGCTCGAGCTTGCGCGAGTCGCGAAGCTGGATCTCGGGGTCGCTCGAGCCCATCGTGATCGTCGCGTGGCCGCCGGGGATCCGCGTCTGGATCACGGGCGCGCTCTCGACCCGCCCGTCGAGGATGATGGCGAAGCGGCGCTTGATGTTTTCCCCGGTGATGCGCTCGAAAATGCGCCCGCCTTGCTCGGTGAAGGTGAGGGCGACGTGCCAGCCGCCGAGCGAGCCGGCGCTCTGATCGGGCTGCGCCGCAGCGTCGCGGACCAGATCGCCCGTCACGTCGGCGCGAGCGCGGAGGAGGTAGGTTCGGTAGCCGACCTCTTCCTCCTTGAGCGTCACCTCGTCGACGGTGCGGTGCACGACCTCGAAGCCGAGCTCGCGATCCGGCGGCAGCTCGACCGTCGACGCCCATTCCTTGAAGCGCTTGAGCGTGTCCTGGCTGGTCTCCTTCTCGCCCTTCGCGAGGAAGGCGTAGGTGACCTCACGCTGCTTGATGTCGCCGTCTTTGTCCTGGCCGACGCTGGCCGTCTCGGTGCGAAAGTCGAGCCCCTCCGGCAGGCTCGTCGGGCTCGCCTTGTCGCGCAGGGCCTTCATGAAGTCCGAGTCGTCGTCGAGCAGCTTGAACTCGAGGCGCGCGGTCTGGCTGATGATGTCCCGGATATTCGCGAAGCTCTTCTCGTCCTCGCCGGGGACCTCGATCACGATGTCCTCGTCGCGCGTCGAAACGGCGGCTTCGCGCAGGCCGAGCTCGTCGACGCGACGATTGATGATCTCGCGCGCCTGGCCGACCGCCCGCTCCCGAATGCTGGTCTCGACCGTGGAACGGATGCGAAACGCGTAGCGCCGGCCGTCCGGGCTCCTCGTGTAGGAGAGCTCGCTGACGAAGCGCTCGAGGAAGCGCTGATCGACCTTCGTCGGGTCGACGTCGGACTTGAGGTCGAGGCGGATCTCGTTGGCGGGGCGCCTGGGCGCCTCGAGCGTCACCTTGTCCCGAAGCTTCGCGTACGTCTCCTCGCTCGGCCGCTCGTCGCCCTGGTGCAAGCCGAGCACCTTGGTGAGCTCGAGACGCATGTCCTCGTAGTAGTGGTCGCGCTTGTCCTTGACCGCTTCCTCGACGTCCACCGTGTAGACGAGCCTCATCCCGCCGCGAAGGTCGAGCCCGGCGACCAGCCGAAAAGCGACGTTGTCCCGCACGTACGCGGGACACGGGAAGCGCCCACCGCTCATGCCGTGGAAGGTCGGCCAGAGCGCGAAGAAACCGAGCGTGACGAACGCGACGTTCAGCGCTGCGCGGAGGCGCCAGGAAAGGTCGACCACATCGACGGCCGCAAATGCCACCGAAAGCGCCAGGAGCCCGAGGAAAACCATGGGCCAGAAGCTCGAGACCCAGGCCGCTCCGGCCGCTCCCGCCGCGAGCACCGACGCGATCAGCAGCACGACGCGCTGCGACTTCACGATCGACGACGCAATGAGGAAACTGACCGCGAACGCACCGAAGATTGCGGTGAGGACCAGCGCGACGGTGATGGGCGGCATCGCCTACCGCTTCTCCGCGGCGGCCTTGGTCTCGGGGCTGTCCTTGCCGACGATGCTCGAGCCCAAGACATCCACTTTGACGCCTGGCGCGATCTCCACCTTCGCGATCTTGTCGGTGAGCTCGACGAACTTCCCGACCAGACCGCCTTGCAGGATCACCCGGTCGCCCTTGGCCAGACCCGTGAGCACCTTCTCTTGTTTTTTCTGCTGCGAGCGGCTGCTCCAGAACATGAGGAGCAAGAGCGGCGCGATCATGAGGAGCATGATCCACATCCCGCCGGGGTCCGGCGGGGGGCTGCCGCCGCCGCCAGGGGGAGGAGCCGGGGCAGGCTGCACCTCTCCCTGCTGGCGCCCGGGTGCCGGCGGAACGACTTGCAGGAGGAGCGCTACCGATGCCAAATTCGAGGGGTTCCGAGCGGAAAAGCGCGGGGCCGGCCTATACCCAGAATCGAGAGGGCGCGCAAGCAGCGGGGGTGCAGCCGGGGTGCAGCGGCCGCCCGCACCAGGGCGTCACGGGAGCGCATCGAGGCCGCCGCGCCACCGCTGCACGGGGAATTCTCGCCTGCCGGGCGGCTTGACAGGGGGGGAGCCGGGTTGTACTCCCACTAGCCTGTTTTCCGGGAAAACCAGAGACGCGGCGGATCTCGGATCCGCTCACCCGCAGGCGCGTAGCTCAGTGGTAGAGCACTACCTTGACACGGTAGGGGTCGACAGTTCAATCCTGTCCGCGCCTACTAGCCGCTGGAAGACCGCACCGAGCGCTCTAGGCTGCGCCACCACGGCATGACCTCCCAGCCTGTGCGCAAGACGCCAGGCGAGCTGCTGAGGGAGAGAGGTCAGCTCGCCGACGACATCGTTGCCGTCCGCATCGACGGCAAGGTGGTCGATCTGCACACGCCGGTCGCCGCGGACGCCGATCTCTCGCCCGTGCGAGCGAGCGAACCGGAGGGCCTCAAGGTGCTGCGCCACTCGGCGGCGCACGTGATGGCCGACGCGGTGCAGCGCCTGTTCCCCGGCACGCAGGTGACCATCGGGCCCGCGATCGATTCGGGTTTCTATTACGATTTCGACCGCCCGAGCGGCCCGTTCACCGAGGCGGACCTCGCCGCGATCGAAGCGGAAATGCGCTCGATCATCGCCGAGAGGAAGCCGTTCTATCGCGAGGAGGTGAGCCGGGGCGCGGCCCACGCCCTGTTCGCGGGCATGGGGGAAAAATTCAAGCTCGAGGTGCTCGACGCGATCCCGGGAGACGAGGCGATTTCCCTCTATCGTCACGGCAGCCCGGGGCGCCCGGAGGGGACCTGGGTCGATCTGTGCGAGGGCCCGCATCTGCCGCACACGGGTCACATCGGCGCGGTGAAGCTCTTGTCCGTCGCCGGCGCGTACTGGCGAGGCAGCGAGAAGAACCCGATGCTGCAGCGCATCTACGGGACGGCGTTCCCGGATGCCGCGCTGCTCGAAGCCCACCTGAAGAACCTCGAGGAAGCGCGCGAGCGCGACCATCGCAAGCTCGGCAAAGAGCTCGACCTTTTCATGTTCCACGAGTTCTCGCCCGGCATGCCGTTCATCCTGCCGCGCGGCGCCCTGGTGTACCACCGGCTGGTCGATTTCCTTCGCGGGCTCTACGTCGAGCACGGCTACGAAGAAGTAATCACGCCGCAGCTCTTCGACAAGCGCTTGTTCGAGACGAGCGGCCACATCCCGAATTTCGTCGAAGGCCTCT